>Ga0187893_10000080_pt1 | contig 200260 bp, 212 predicted proteins | sample MA1701074metaG_FD_139574 | JGI IMG/M metagenome (GOLD analysis project Ga0187893, IMG submission 139574) | White microbial mat communities from a basaltic lava cave in the Kipuka Kanohina Cave System on the Island of Hawaii, USA - MA170107-4 metaG ...
AGGGCGATGGTTCAGGCGGTCCATCGCTATGGGTACAGCCAGCGAGAGGTTGCGGAGGTGCTGGGCCTGCACTATGCGACCGTCAGCCGAATCGTCAACAGATTGTGATACAAGAAACAAGACCTGACCCCATTAGCGCTGCCGGGAAAAGAACGGTGGGACTGTGACAGCGAACCTCTTGACCGGGCTTGGTATTGACGAGTTCTTCACACGAACTGATGGAGTGGGGAGTCGTGCATTACTACCCGATGCACTTGAGTCGACCATTGCTTTGGGAGATGGTACCGGGACGCTTCAAACTCAATACACGTATGAGCCGTTTGGGTTTGTCAGTCAAACCGGAGCTGCGAGCACCAGCAGCTACAAATACACCGGGCGGGAAGATGATGGGACGGGGCTCATGTACTACCGAGCTCGCTACTATAGCCCCACCTTACATAGGTTTGTCGAAGAGGACCCTATGACTCTCAGTGAAAGTTTTAGCGCTCAGCAGATAGTGGAGGCTAGAGCCGCTTCCGGGGAGATATCGAGAGACGATGAAATTGTGTTACTCAGGCATTCCACGATTCTCTCTAACCCTATGCTTCAACACCCATATCTATATGGGTTAAACAATCCGCTTAGATTTACAGACCCCAGTGGAGAGCTAGTTCCGCAGGTAGTGGGTTGTGTAATAGGTGCTGGCACGAGCATTGGGTTGGATGTCCTTTCAAAGAAGAAGATCAGTTTACTGCGAGCTGGATTAGGATGTGTACTGGGCTCAGGTGCTGGATATCTAGCATCTATCGCCAATGCAAATAGGTATTTACGCATCGGGTTTGGTAGGCACGGTGGTGATCGAGTGTTCAGGTTTGCAGGTCAGTGGGTGCAAAAACTCACAGGGAGAGCACACATAGACATTTGGAAGGGAGGTCCACTGTAACTGTGTCGCTGACTGATTTTCAAAAGAGTTCACGCCAAGAAGTCGAAGATCTTTTGAGAAGCATCCCTAATGTGGAATGCCGTGGCTTTCAGGAAGTAGTCGGTAGGAGCGAGACATATCTAAAAGCTACCGCGAAAGCGCCTCAGCACATCGTCGAAATATATATATATGAGGATGAAGCAGGTTACCTACTAGAGGGAGGGGAATGGACAATTTACGAAAAGCCAGACTACTCGTCTTCTGGTGAACTGCTAGAGACATTTCTGACTGGTCTTCGTGAGGAATTGACCTAAGAAAGAAATAACGGTGTCTAGAACCATTGCTGAGAGTAAGCAGTTTACCTACAACAACACAATCGGGTGACCGAGATTCATGATGTGATGATCCGACAGCGATCCAAGATCGCCGGGAATCGCATCAAAACCGGAGGTAGCTTCGCCCGGACCAACCTTCCACCAGCGATTAGCACGACGAATTACAACGTGAACAATCAACAAACGACGTTTGGCACCACCACTGAGACCTATGATCTCAACGGCAACCTCGCCACGGTGACGGATGCCAGTGGAACCACGACCTATACGTGGAACACACGCGATCAGCTGACGGCGATCAGTGGCCCTGGAGTCACAGCGTCCTTCACCTATGATGCCTTTGGCCGTCGCACGGGCAAGACGATCAACGGCACCACCACCAACTTTGTGTACGATGGGCTCAATCCTGTGCAGGAAAAGAACGGCGGGACGTATGAGGGTTGCTTGAGTAGGGCTGCTGTTACGGCTTGACCTTCATGATCAAGCTTCGCAGCCGTTCACGCTGGGCGAGTCGGATCGTCGTGAACTCCAGGCCGAACTGCTTGCCGTCGAGCCACCGCACGATCGCCTGATCGACGCGCAGGGGCCACTTAAAATCCGGAAGAAACAGCGACAGCTTCAACGACGTCCCGATCTTCAATTCGACCGATGACTCCGCCCGGCAGCCGTTCGTCGACACGTCAAGCAGCGTCGCTTCACCCTCAAAGTCATCCTCCCCGAAGAAGAACATCCGGCACGAGAGGGAGATTCTCCGCCCCCGCCGGTCTTGTAGGTTCGCGCCTTCCTCAGTGTCGGGTGAGGGCTTGCGGGCTGCCTTTGATGTCATCGTACCGGTCCTTTCCTTGGACAAATACTGGTTTTGATCGATTCGTATCGCCTTCTTGGGACGATTGTTTGTAGTGTAAGCGATGGGATTCCATCGGCAAGACAAAACGGTATTTGTTAGCCATTTGTCGGCCGGTTCCATCAGCGTTCCGGATCGTGAGGGCATCTTGACGCCGGCGCCATCCTCTGCGACAAAGGAGGCTGGCGAAAGGGGATACGATCGTGGCACGAAGGGTAAGTCAGCGGATGGCCGATCTGGCCCAATCTGAAATTCGGGCGATGACCCAGGCTTGCGTGAGCCTGAAGGGTCTGAACATGGCGCAGGGGGTCTGTGATACGCCGGTTCCTCCGGTGGTGCTCGCAGGCGCCGAGCACGCCATCCGAGAGGGGCACAACGTGTATACCCGCTTCGACGGGTTACCGGAGTTGCGGCAGGCCATCGCCAAGAAGCTGGCCAACTATAACGGGATTCAAGCCGACCCGGACACGGAGGTCACGGTCAGCGCCGGGGCTACCGGTGCCTTTCACTGTGCCTGCGCAGCCCTGCTCAATCCCGGTGATGAAGTCATCCTGTTTGAGCCGTACTACCAATATCATATCAGCGCGCTCGTGGCTGTGGAGGCCGTCCCGGTCGTGGTGCATATGCAGGCTCCGGCATGGACGTATTCGTTGAGTCAGCTCGAGCAGGTGGTGACTCCCAACACGAAGGCGATCATCGTCAATTCTCCCGGCAATCCATCGGGCAAGGTGTTCAGTCGAGCGGAATTGGAAGCGCTGGCGGATTTTGCGTGCCGGCACGATCTTTTCGTGTTGACCGACGAAATTTACGAATACTTTCTCTATGACGGACGAAGCCATCTCAGCATGGCTGTGTTGCCAGGCATGGCCGAGCGAACGATCACCATCGGAGGCTATTCCAAGACTTTCAGCGTGACCGGTTGGCGCATCGGGTACAGTGTGGCGGCCCAACCCTGGGCGCAGGCTATAGGGGCCATGAACGATTTACTCTACGTGTGCGCTCCCGCGCCGCTCCAAATGGGTGTGGCTCAAGGCATCAGAGAATTACCCGACAGTTTCTATAGGAGCTTGGCGCATGACTACCAGGACAAGCGCGACAGATTTTGCAGCGCGCTTGCCAAAGCGGGGCTCGCGCCGTCGATTCCACAGGGGGCCTATTACGTGCTGGCGGACGTTTCCCGCCTTCCAGGGGACACAGGGAAAGCGCGCGCCATGCACCTGTTGAAACACACCGGTGTGGCCGGTGTACCGGGAGAGGCCTTTTTCTCCGGCCAGGCAGGTGCCAGCTTCATTCGCTTCAGCTACGCGAAGACGGATCCTGATCTCGATGAGGCCTGCCGGCGTTTGACTCAAACCGATTTCTAGAAACGGCTATTCGCCCTCTCCGGCGACCGAGTGGGTTAGGAGCTTGAGCTGTCGTGCGAGAGCATCCGGACATTGCGGGCTGGTGGCGATAATCCCGCGATAGCGAGGTTCTGGCCGGTTGAAGGTCAGAGCGAGTCCACTCCCATCCGATAGAGTCCCGCCGGCTTCTGTGATCAAGAGTGCTCCGGCCGCAACATCCCACTCATTTTCAGGCTCCAGCGTTGCAGCGCCGTGGAGACGGCCGCCCGCGGTCAGCGCCAGAGCCCACGCGATAGAGCGCATGGGACGACTGTCGGCATGCGGCTCAAGCGACGTGAAGCGGCCGATTTGGCGCTCCCATGGGCTCATGGCAATGACCGGCAGCTGGTCGCCGTACAGTGCCTGTCGGGTTACCGGCTTGTCATTGAGATAGAGACCGCCCCCTCTGGTGGCACTGAACAATTCATCGGTCGACGGGTTGAAGACGGCTGCCACGATCGGCCGGCCTTGCTCTATGAGGGCGACAGAGATACAGAACTCGGGCTCCCCACGGATGAACGCTTTCGTCCCATCTATCGGATCAACTATCCAGACCCGCATTTTCAGAAGCCGATCCAGATCATCCGGTGATTCCTCCGACAGCCATCCATCGAGAGGAAACGCCGACTGCAGGCGAGATTGGAGGATCTGATTCACGGCCAGGTCTGCCGAAGTCACCGGCGAATGATCCAGCTTCTTGATCGTCTCAAATCCTTCGACGGCAAGGCGTAACGCCTCCGCCCCGGCCGCTCGGATCGCCTCGATCAGGACATCGAGTTCGTAGTCCCATGCCATGACGTGAGAGTAGCAAGCCTGGAGACGGAAGAAAAGAATCGATCTCGTACGCACCTTGACCTGGCAGAAGAATGTGCGTACAAGCTCGCTACCATGAAGCTGGTTCAGAAGCGGTCAAAGAAGACTGGGTTGTCGCCCGGGACACTCATCCACATCGGTGAAATGCGAACCAACCCCGTTCGCATTACGCTGTTCAGCTACGCCGGCGCACGGTGCGAGGAGCGCGTCGTCACAGACGTCAAGGAGCTTCGACCGCCTGTCGACGAGACGGTGGCCTGGGTCAATGTCGGAGGTGTCCATCAGATCGAAGTCCTGGAAGCCTTCGGGAAACACTTCAACCTCCACCCTCTTCTGCTGGAAGACATCGCCAATACCGATCAGCGTCCCAAGCTCGACGACTATGACACCTACTTATTTCTCGTCATGAAGATGCTTACGACTACGGATGGAGGAGACATTCTGGTCGAACAGATCAGTTTTGTCATGGGACGCAATTATGTGCTCTCGTTCCAGGAGAATGGGACCGATGTGTTTCTTTCGGTGCGGGATCGTCTCAAAGGCGGCAAGGGACGCCTTCGGCAAAACGGTTCGGATTATCTTCTGTATGCGCTCATCGATGCCGTGGTCGATCAGTATTTCGCCGTTCTCGAAATGCTCGGCGAACGGATTGAGTCATTGCAAGAGCGGGTAGTGGCTGACCCGAAGCCGGAGACGCTCAGGGACATTCACGCGCTGAAACGGCAGCTGTTATTTGTGCGTCGTGCCGTCTGGCCCTTGCGGGAAGCGATCAACACCCTGTCTCGTTCGGAATGCCCTTTTCTGCATGAGCCGACCAAGGTGTTTTTTCGAGATGTCTACGACCACGTGGTGCAGATCGTCGACACGATTGAGACGTTGCGCGAAATGGTCTCGTCGAGCCTCGATATCTATCTCTCCAGCGTCAGTTATCGGCTGAACGCCGTCATGCGGGTGCTGACGGTAATCACCACGATATTCATGCCCCTCAGCTTCATCGCCGGCATCTATGGGATGAATTTCGAGTATATGCCGGAGCTAAAATGGCACTGGGGTTACCCGATGGCACTGGGGATCATGGGGATGGTTGCGGTCATCATGCTGCTGGGGTTCCACCGAAAAAAATGGCTATGAGGAGTCGGCCCGATCTATTCTTGGATTTCTACTTTATCCACAAAATAGGTGGTCTCACCGAAGCAGGTGGTCGGAATGTAGCGATATTCTTTGTAATGCAAGATCACGCGTTTCCCCATCACCGCTGACAATTGAGTGGCGACCTTGTCGTCCCAGATCGTGAATTGCCAGAGAACAGGGGCAGTGCCCGGCACGGTCGTCATCGCCAATTCCCCTTCATAAGACTTGCAGAGCCAGCCCTTCTTTGAATATTTCTGAATATAGCCGGCTCGGCTCCCATCGGAATAGGTCCAATTGAAAGCGACCGTCAGATAGGCGGCGCCTACGAAAAACACGATGGTCAAGAACAGCTTCGGAATAGAAGACCAACCCACCGGCATCTCCTCCGCTATGAGCGCAGATCAGTGAAGAGCCAAGGCGCCTCGGCCTTTCGACGGGTTTCATAGGCCGTGATCGCGTGCTCATGTTGGAGCGTAAGGCCGATCGAATCCAGCCCTCGATACAGGCAATCCTTGCGGAAGGGATCGATCTCAAACCGATACGTGGTTCCGTTCGGGGTGGTCACTGTTTGGTGACCCAGGTCCACGGCGAGTTGGTACCCCTCGGTGTCAATTACCTCTTTCATGAGCGGGAGCACCTCCTCCGATTTCAACACCACGGGGAGAATGCCGTTCTGAAAACAGTTGTTGTAGAAAATATCTGCAAAGCTCGGGGCGATGATGCACCGGAATCCTTGATCCAATAACGCCCAAGGCGCATGCTCACGAGATGAGCCGCAGCCGAAATTGTCACGGGTCAGGAGGATCGACGCGTCCTGATACCGGGGCTGATTTAAAAAAAAGGAGGGATCCGGCGAGCCATCCTTGAGTTTCCGCCAGTCAAAGAACAATCCCTCGCGCAACCCCGTGCGCTTGATGGTTTTGAGAAACTGCTTCGGAATGACCTGGTCGGTGTCGACGTTCACACGATCCAGCGGAGCGACAAGACCGGTCAGTGTGGTGAAGGGTTCCATAGTATCCAATCAGACGATAGGTGAATGTTGTATTCGCAGGGCCTTGAGCGATCAGCTCCAGTGGCGGATATCGACAAAATGTCCTTCAATGGCTGCGGCGACTGCCATGGCCGGTGATACCAAGTGAGTCCGCCCGCCCGCTCCCTGGCGACCTTCGAAATTCCGGTTGCTCGTGGAGGCACAACGCTCGCCAGGCTTCAGGACATCGGCATTCATGGCGAGACACATGCTGCATCCGGCCTCCCGCCACTCGAACCCGGCCTCGCGGAAGACGCGGTCGAGGCCTTCCGCCTCCGCCTGTTGCTTGACGAGCCCTGATCCAGGGACCACCATGGCATGGACGGTCTTCGCGACCTTCTTGCCCTTTGCGAAGCCGGCCGCGAGGCGAAGATCTTCGATCCGTGAGTTCGTGCATGAGCCGATGAAGACCTTGTCGATTCGAATATCCGTAATCGGCATATTGGGTGAAAGCCCCATATAGGCCAACGCCCGCTCGGTGGCATCCTTTGTCTTCTCATCGGACATCGCTCGAGGGTCCGGAACGTTCTCGTCCACACCGATGACCATACCGGGACTGGTGCCCCAGCTGACCTGCGGGGCGATACGTTCCGCTTGCAGGATGACCGTCGAATCATACGTCGCGCTCGCATCCGTCGTGAGTGTTTGCCATACTTGGACGGCCCGTTCAAAGAGCGCTCCCTGTGGGGCGAGCGGCCGTCCTTTGATGTATGCGAACGTCTTGTCGTCGGGAGCGACGATCCCTGCGCGGGCTCCACCCTCGATCGACATGTTGCAAAGGGTCATCCGACCTTCCATGCTGAGAGAGCGAATGGCGGAGCCGGTGTATTCGATCACGTAGCCGGTTCCTCCGGCCGTGCCGATCTTCCCGATGATCGCAAGAATAATATCCTTGGCCGAGCAGCGATCGGAAAGCGTCCCATCGACGCGTATCTCCATCGTCTTGGGCCGCTTCTGTATCAGACATTGCGTGGCCAAGACGTGCTCTACTTCGCTGGTGCCGATACCGAATGCCAAGGCTCCAAACGCCCCGTGAGTCGATGTGTGGGAGTCGCCGCACACGATCGTCGTGCCGGGGAGGGTGAATCCCTGCTCGGGGCCGATCACATGCACGATGCCCTGACGGATGTCGCTCATGTTGAAAAGCGTGATGCCGAAGTCCTTGCAGTTATCTTCGAGTGTTTGAATCTGAAGCGCGCTCACTTGATCGGCGATGCCCAGCCGCCGGTCCGTGGTAGGCACATTGTGATCCGGCACAGCAAGTGTTGCAGCCGGTCGCCGTGGGCGCCGCCCTGAAAGCTTCAATCCCTCGAACGCCTGCGGAGACGTCACTTCGTGCACCAGCTGGCGGTCGATATAGAGCAGCGTCGTTCCGTCAGCTTCCGCCCGCACGACATGCGAATCCCAGATCTTGTCGAATAATGTCTTGCCCATCATCGGTGCCCCTGATTGTTTCAGAGAGGAGCACCATTATACAGAGAAGTCCCATGGTCTTGACAAGGTGCCCGTGAAGCTTGCCCTGCCTCGCGAGTCGTGGTACCACCTCCCCGATGAACACGGCACAGTGGAACGATCCGGGTATTGTGCTATGGAGTCAGCACCTGCTGGACAGCTATCGTCATTGGACGGGAAAAGAGTTGATCGAGCGCGGCGGTGACGCGAGTCGACAGGCACGCACGTTGTTCGAGGCACCCTTTGTCGTCGTGTCTCACGGCGCGGAGGGGGACCCGATCTTGAACTATGGCAATCAGGCGGCCTTGAGCTTGTGGGAACTCTCCTGGGATCGATTCATCAAGACGCCGTCGCGCCTCACGGCCGAGCCGGATAACCGCGCGGAGCGAAAACGGATGTTGGAGCATGCCAAGGTCAATGGGTATTTCGACGGATATCGAGGGGTCAGAATTTCATCGACCGGCCAGCGTTTCCTTGTCGAGCGGGCACTGATCTGGAATGTGATCGATTCGGCAGGGATACCGATCGGTCAAGCAGCTACCTTCTCACAGTGGTCGAAGGTGCCGTGAGCTAGAAGGGGAAATAGACTTCAACTCACCATAGCCGTCGCTGTGAAAGGAGTTGCGGTTTTGGTACCCACCTTTGACGAGGAAGGAAACCTTACCGATCGGCAACCGATTCTGCGGCTCACAGTCGTTCATGGCTCTCTCCAGTGCTGATCGTGGAGCGTTCGCCAGTGTTGTTCGCCCCGTTCGATGCGCTCCACTCTGAAACGGACACGGGTCTTGCAGAAGCGGCGCGTTATCGAGACAGGGCTGACCTTCAGAGCCACGCGAGGCAGTTCCAACAGACTTTCAACCAGCGACCCTTTTGGAGCTGAAGAGAAGAGCACACTCACGCCTGTGTAGGACATATCTTTCAACCTTCCGGTCAGCAAGGATGTCGAGGAGCTCAATCGACAAGAGGTTTCGTGGAGAATACGTGGAATCCGGCGTCGCTCCCATGTATAGGATCTCCAAGGAGCCGTGACGGCGACAAGCAGCGATCGTAAACTGCTCGCGATGCCGGGTTGGAAACGATAGCTCTCTTCCCACGCAGCAGGATCACCGAAGATCTTATCGACGAGTGTGTGTCGGGTCGTCTTATCCAGATCGATAAATTGAAGTGCGGCCACCACGTCGCCGGACGGCAATCGTTCTTGTCTGATGATGCGGCCGGTCAGTCGAACGATGGCGCCCTGGGACGACGTCAGAAGCAGTGAGATGGTTTCCACCGCCGTAAAGAGCGGGTGCTCCAACGATAGCGCGGTGCCATGCTCGTTGATGTTGAGAATACGCGCAGAGACGGGGGCATCGTCCACAAACGCCTCGCTGATGAAATCGCGATTGATCCGAAACGCCCGCCGGCCCTGTGTTTGCTCATTGGCGACGAACATGGCTACGGTCAACAGTGCGAGATTGACGCATCCCCATAGAAGACTGACCGGGAGACCAGGGTCTCCGGTGCCACGCCGAAGGTCCTGAATTCCAACCGTCAACCCCGCGATCAAGAGGCCGAACGTCAGCAAGTGCGGCCATGCCAGCATCAATTCGGCGGAAGTGTTTTTCTCGAAGCGCTGTCCCTTCGGTGTCACCTCGAAGGGACGCTCTTTATGCGGAGCGACGAGGGCGCTGAGCGCGACTGCGCTGAGCGCGAAACACATGGCGATTTCATAGATGTCCGACCAAAAGGGATTGCGCGACCCACTGCTGACAGGCCGCATCGCTAACGCCGCCGCGATGTAGAAAGAAAAGAAATGAAGACCTAACAGCATCACGTTTGCCTGAATCGGCGGCGTATGGAACAAAAGACTCGAAAGTGGAGCGACCAGGCAAATGATGCGTGGAAGACCGAAGAAGAAATAAGAGATCGACCCGAAGTAATCCAGTCGCTGTGACCGCGTGAGGCCGCGCTTTGTCAGCGGGTTGTCGCGCAGAAGCATTTGGATGCAGCCCATGGCCCAACGCTTCCGCTGTTTCAGATATCCTTCGAACGTCTCCGGCATCAGACCGGCGGACAGAACGCGATTGAGGTAGCAGGACGTGTACCCTTGGGCATGCAGGTTCATGCTGGTGTGAATATCTTCGGTGATGGTCTGGGTCTGAAATCCGCCGATCTCCTCCAGCGGTTCCCGACGGAACAGGCCACCGCTGCCCGCGAAGAAGGCGCTGTTGTGCGCATCACGGCCCGCTTGCAACGAGCGGAAGAACAAGGCTTGCTCGTTCTTGACGAGATCTCCGATACGCAGGTTTCGTTGGAAAATGTCGGTATTGTAGAAGTGGTGGGGAGTCTGAACGATGGCCACTTTGGCATCATCGAAGAATCCAACGGTCTCTTTCAGGAACGTACGGGCAGGGATATGGTCTACATCGAACACGGCTATGAGGTCGCCGTCAGTCAAGCGAAGCGCATGGTTGAGGTTTCCAGCCTTGGCATGGCAGGGATAATCCGGGCGCCTGATGTATCCACAGCCCAGTGCGGTTGCCAACTGCTTGGCTGCCAGACGATGGCCGTCATCGAGCACGTACACCTTGAATCGATCCTTGGGGTATTCTTGCGAGAGGCATCCCATCACGGTTTGCCGTAGGAGCGACAGCGGTTCATTCACAACGGTGACCAGAATGTCCACCGTTGGATACGTTGTAATCGGCGCCGGGGAACGGTCTGTCGGTGACCAGGACTGATAGGTAAAGAAACAAAATTGGCAGAACCCATACAGTTCCGCCAGGAAAACAATTCCCCCCAAGGTCGCATTGCTCACATCGTCAGTGGGCAATGTGTAGAGCGCCCGCCAGACCATGTAACGGACGTATAACAGGAGGCTCAGGCCCAGGACCCAGCGACGTCCCCGGTTCTCATTGAGGAGAAGACCAATGATCGAGAGGACTAGAGCGGAAACACCTGCTGCAACCGGTGTGTCGAAAAATGTGTCGACCAGCTCCATCGTGAATGTTCCTGGAGTACGAGGTTCCGTGCGGTCCTGTGGTAAGTACCACCGTATTACTGGAGGGTCGGTCTGACTATCCTACGGAGGAGGCACGGTCTTTTGAGGGGGGCAACGAACCGATTGATGGAATGAGAGATTTCTGCGCCAATCGCTTCATTTCTTCACAGGATGGGGAAATCAGGTCCAGAGTTCGAGTGGACCATGGTTTGCGATGCCCTGAAGCAGGTCTTGTGTGGAAAGAATGCCAACTAGGCGGCGGTCATGGTCCAGGATGGGAACTGCATGAATCTGTTCATCCAACATGACGCGGGCAATTTCTCGAATCTCCGTTGTGGGGGTTGCAGAAATAACTCGGGAAGTCATGATTTCGGCTAATCGCCTCGTTGAAGCCTGCCTCTTGTCGGCCGCTGTGATCAGTTCCGGCACATGATTTAGCAGATCACGATAAGAAATCATGCCGACGAGTGTGCCATGCAGCGAAGTGACGGGGATATGGTGGAATCCTTTGTGTGACATGATGCCCCAGGCGTCGAGCAAAGTACTGTCGGACGGAAGTGAAAGGACCGGGGTCTTCATCAAGTCTCGCGCCAAGATCGCCGGTTTCGGATGTGGTCGTTCGCGGCTCTGTTGTTGATATGCGGATTGTGCTGCTAAGGCCGAGTGATCCAAGGACGCTGAGTCTTGGCCATGATGTTCCCGATCTCCAACCGATTCGGCGCGGGTAGGCCGTGGGTCTATCGTTTTGGTCGGATAGGTCTCCACAATTCCATTGACCGCCAAAATGATGGACATGGTGTAGTTCCTCAACTGCCGTATCGGCACTTTCGGGAAATACTTAAGCCGGGTCGCGGAGCAGAGCCCTTCCAATGAAACAAGGGATACGAGCGGTGAGGCTACATTCAAGAGAATCGATTCGACGGATGTCTTGGGTTAATCAGGGATTCCGAGGCCAAGAGGGGTGGCAGTCCGGAGAGACGAGCCTTGTCATCTCGGTCTGAAAATAATGTCCCCGATTCTTTCGACAAGGGCACTTCCAATTCGGTTGCTTCCGTTTTGACCCCTATGTTATAAGAATTTCTGCGCGAGGTGTTACAAGTCGGCAATACTCTAAAGATAAAGACAAGGGTGCACATTACAGAAGCCTTCACGTCCTCCAAACTTTAGCGTCATAATATTCACAAGCCTCTTATTTATCTCTTCTTTTCTTGCAAGGGGGGTAGTCATGGGCAAGATAATATTGTCGGTCTTCCTCGGCCTTGGAATGGTGTTGGCTGGGGCTTCGGGTTCGTACGCGCTTCAAGCAGGTGGTGTTGAGGTCGGTGATCTGGAAACCGGATCTGTCGTCGGCCAGCCGTTTAAGGAACTGAGTGTCGATGCCGCGTTCTTCGCCATCGAGATTGGTAACATGAAGACCTGGTATCCCCCCACGACAGTCATCGATTTCAAAACGCGTCCAGGCGCGCCCGTACTGCTCAAGGTGACGAATAATGCCACAGCTGAACATGGGTTCCATCTGATGAGCGGCACTGTGAATCAATCGGCACCGACTGTTCTGGATACAAAACTGGTGCTCAAGCCGGGGGAGACACGGTACATCGGCGTTCCGACCAGCGATTTGTTTTATGCGGCAGGGACCGTCCTTGAATATCGTTGCCACTTGCATCCGGGCCATGTCGGCGGCAAGCTGGTGATGTTGAAATAGTGCACCGCGTTTCGAGTCGATTGAAAGGCTTCGGTGAAGATCACTGAGGCCTTTTGCAGTGCAAATCAACAGCAGGTCAGTTTCTTACCCCACTCCACACTTTGGCGGGATCTATCGATTTATCGGGATTCAAAGTCTTTGCTCTTTCCAGAAGCACATCCGTCGTTTCAGGATAGAGGGGATCCGAAATACAGCAATTATCAACGGGGCAAACCGCGGCACATTGGGGTTCATCAAAGTGACCAACACACTCGGTGCAGCGGTCATGCGCAATTACGTAAATATTATCGCCAACTCCTTGCCCATCGCCAACGTGATTGCCTTTGCTCTCCGCATCGCTCCTGGTTTCAAAGATCGCTTCATTCGGACATTCCGGCAGGCATGCCCCGCAAGAGATGCATTCGTCCGTAATCAATAAAGCCATGACCCAAGCCTCCTTCTCACTCCAAAGGACTATACAATATTGACAAGCTCGCGCCGCTGCCACCATAGTGCTCACAGTATCGTGGTAAGTGGGCGCGGACACGTATTTTATTCTGCGATTCTTTTCCAAGTCAACAGAACGCAATCCGGTCAGAAGGCCTAGATCGCAAATGCGCATGGGTCATTGGGCCCAGTGAGGAAAAAGACAGCACTCTTCTCCATGTCAACCGGTCAGACTCAAGCGAACAATCGAGAACAGAGGAAGAAGCGGATCATCATGATGGTCCTGCTCGCCCTCCTTCTGATGAGCGCTTCAGTTTTTCTCGTTGAGCGTAAAGAATCGAGCATCATTGTCGTCACGTTCCCCAGCGGAGTCGAGCTGGAAGCTGAAGTGGCGGATACCCCGGAGAAGTTGCTCTTTGGACTCGCTTTTCGTGATGCATTGCCTCCAAATGGTGGCATGCTTTATATCTTTGAACAAAACGGTCCGCATCGCGTCACGACCAAGGAATATCGATTTCCCATCGACATTCTCTGGGTGGACGAAAGCCATCACGTGGTGCACATGCTGGAGCATGCGGAACCATGCGCCAAAGATCCATGCCCATTGTACGGACCGCCGCCGGAAGACGCTCGCTATGTGATCCAGACGGAATCGGGGTTCATCAAAAAGGCTGGAGTCGCCAAAACCGACGAACTCAAGTACGCCCTTCGCCTTTAGGCGTTGAGGCGCGGGAAAAGGATAGAATCACAATGGACGGGTTTCAAAAGGTTGCACAGATCGGAGAATTGCCTCCGGGAAAGTCAAAGATCGTCACAGTCAATGACCGGCCGATTGCCTTGTTCAACATCGAGGGGAAATTTTACGCCATCCATAATAGCTGTCCCCATGAGGGAGGCCCGCTTATTGAGGGGAGGCTCAAGGGATATGTCATTGCCTGCCCTTGGCATGATCTCGCATTTGATATCCGCAATGGGCAGGGCACCGACGGCGGCGGGTATTGTGTGGGAAGCTACGAAGTTCGGGTGGATGGAACTGATATCATGGTCGGTCCTCGGCGGAGAGTATAAGAAGAGAGATCCAGCGTACCGGTTGTCTTTGCGTACGAGGGTAGAGACATGAATGTTTCCGGCACCGATCACAGTCAAGCATTGGACAGAAGCGACTGCCGCAAGGTCATGGTCGACCGGCCATTCGTCATTCATCTATGGGAAGATCGGACGAGAGGCGAGCAGTGGGTGCCGTCCTATGACACGAAAGGACTCGCCCTCCTCAGTGACGAGTTCCTCTGTATTGCGAGCAATAATGCAGTGGAAAATGGACAGCGAATCTTTGAGTTCAAAGCCGTGCAGCCGGGCGTGTATCAGCTGGTGTTTGAAAAACGGATGGGATGGAAATTTACCGCAGAAGATCGTCGGCTGTTCAGAATAGAGGCGGAACCTCTACCCGGGAATTGAGCGATGCCTGATATCGCCTTTATCAACGGTCGCTTTCTCCCATGGCAGGAGGCCACCGTTTCCATCGATGATCGAGGCTTCCAATTTGGAGATGCCGTCTACGAAGTCATTCGGACTTATCGAGGGGTTCCTTTCGAAGTGGGAGCACATCTTGACCGACTTGAGCGAAGTGCAAATGAACTCTTCCTTCCTCAGCCGTATACCAGAGCGTTATGGATACAGTGGATCCAACACGGACTCAGCCTAGCCGGATATCAGGATGCCAAGATCTATATCCAGATTACCAGAGGGGTGGCTCCTCGGGAGCATCGCTTTCCTTCCGACGGCCGTCCGACAGTCGTCATGACGATCAGAGAGTTTCATCCCTTGCCCCCCGAGATACGTCACACCGGCGTGACGGTATGTACGCGGGAAGATCTACGATGGGGGCGGTGCGACATCAAAAGTGTCAATCTGCTGCCCAACGTTCTTGCGCGTGAAGAGGCAAAAAAGGCGGGCGTCTTCGAAACCATTTTGGTACGAGACGGTCTCGTGATGGAAGGTGCCTTGAGCAATGTCATGGCTATTCAAAACGAAGTGATCGTGACGGCTCCGGAAGGACCTCGAATTTTGTCCGGTGTCACAAGAGCAGTGGTGTTGGAGTTGGCGAAGAAGGAGACCATCGCGATCGAAGAGCGATTTATTCCAGTCGAGGCTCTGCACGCGGCAGACGAGGTGTTTTTGACCGGAACCACGCTCGAAGTCCTTGGGGTTGTCCAAGTCGATGGGAAAACCGTCGGCTCTGGCCGACCGGGCCCGATCACGAAGACGCTGGCTGCTCGATGGGCGCTCTTGACCGGCTAGTGCTCTTGCTTTGCTCCGGGGTGCGTGGTATGGTGCTCCCTCTGTAAGTGGGCTCAAGCCCACTTTTTTGTTTGGACACATGTCAAGGGAAAATAGGTTGAGCATACCGGGTGGTGGTCTGCAACCGGTTGCCGACCGGTTGCACGGGATCATTGCACCGATCTTATGGACGCTCGGACTAGAGTTGATTGACGTGGTATGTGTTGGACGAGGTCCTCGCTCGGTCGTTCGTGTGCTCATCGATAAACCGGGCGGAGTCACCATAACAGACTGTGAGCAGGCACATAAAACCTTAGGGCCGGCACTCGACGTGGCCGATCCGTTCCCTCACGCATATACCCTTGAAATCTCTTCACCAGGTTTGGATCGGCCCTTTAAACGGCTACAGGACTATCAGCGAGCAATCGGAAAAGAGGTCAGTGTCAAGCTTCGACAACCACTCGAAGGTCAATGGAAGATCGCCGGGCAGCTTATACAGGCGGATGAGCAGGTGGTCGTGCTGGTTCTCGCCACAACACGGATACCTCAGACGATCAAATTAGACCGAGAGATGATTGCGGAGACAAAGCTGGTCGTGAAGATTTAGGTGCACGAGGTAGGTCGTCGTGTGTGGTCACCGGATGCAGGAGCGTAAGGTATGAACCGAGAACTGATTTCAGTAATCGACGAAATCGGGCGTCAGAAAGGAATCGACAAGGCCCGCGTCATCGGGGCCATAGAGTCCGCCCTGCAGACAGCCGCGAAGAAGCGTTTCGGCCAGGCCGAAAATATTCAAGTGGAGATCGATCCAAAGACCGGAGAAATTTCTGTCGTCTCCAAAAAGACGATCGTGGAAACCGTCAGCAACCCCAAAGCGGAGATCTCGCTCCAGGAAGCTCGTCAGTACGATAGTGAAGCCGAAGTGGGCGATGAAATCGGATCGCTGATCGAAATGAACGAACTGGGGAGAATTGCCGCCCAAACCGCGAAGCAAGTCATTTTCCAAAAGGTTCGCGAAGCGGAATGGGAGGCGGTTCAAAAAGAATACTCAACGCGTCAAGGGGACCTGGTCACCGGCATTATTCTCGGCATGGAACGCCGAAATTACCTGGTCGATCTGGGGAAAACGGAGGCCATTCTGCCTATTCAAGAGCAGATTCCGCGTGAAACATATCGGCGCGGCGATCGAGTGAAGGCCATGTTGTTGGAAGTCCGTCGTACTCCGAAGGATGTGCAGGTTATTTTGTCTCGCAGTCATCCCCAATTCGTGGCCAAGCTGTTTGAACTTGAAGTGCCGGAAGTCATGGAAAAAATCATCGAGATTAAATCGGTGGTTCGAGAGCCGGGAGATCGAACGAAGATCGCTGTGACCTCACGGGAAAAAGCCGTGGACCCGGTGGGAGCCTGCGTCGGCATCAAAGGATCCCGTGTGCAGGCGGTCGTCCGTGAGTTACGTGGCGAGAAGATCGACATCATTACCTGGACTCAGGACCCGCGAGTCTTCATTGCCGAAGCGTTGAACCCCGCAACGATCGAAAAAGTCGGTATTGACGAAGAAAAGAAGTCGGCGCTCGTCGTCGCAGCCGACTCGCAACTGTCGCTGGCAATCGGCAAGAACGGCCAGAATGTCCGACTGGCAGCGCGCTTAACCGGCTGGAAAATCGACATCATCAGCGCAACCGAATACGAAAAGGAAAAAGTCGAACGAGACAAGGAAATCAAAGCGGCGCTTGCAGAGGAAGCCGAGGCCCAACGACTGCAAGAAGAAGCTCGGCAAGCCGCCAGAGCCGAGGAAGCGACAAGCGGATAGAGTACGGAACCATCCGATGGCCATGCGTGTATACGAACTCGCGAAGAAGTTAGGAATGGAGAATCGTGTGCTCATCCCCGAGCTCAAGAAGATCGGGGTATCAGTCACGTCTCATAGCAGCACTCTGGACGATGACATCGTTCAAAAAGTGTTGGATAAGCTCACTCCGAAATCGAAAGGCCAGGGAACGGGGACCGAGGGAGAGTCTGGTGCCAGATCTGTTCAGGATGCGGTTCACGGCAAAGCGGCGACGGCCAGGAGTCAGCCCGCAGAAGAACCGCCTAAGCCTGACAAACGCCGTATTCTGATCAAGCGAAAGAAAGAGGATGAACCGATCGAGGTCGTTTCCCCCGCTCCGGTTATTGAAGGTGACCGTTCGGTGCAGCCTGCGGCGGCAAGCGCGACGCCTGCCCCATCCGTGCCTCATGAGCATCCCATTCTCGGTGGGGTGGTCGATCGCAGCTCTCGGACAGAGGAAGTTCCAGATGAGATCATAGCGCCGGCTCCCGCTCCGGTCGTTCCCAAGCCGGAAGAGATTCAGCCGAAGCCGACGCTAGCCCCGCCCACTGCCGTGGCGGCGACTGTAGAGCCGGTGACGGGCAAAAAGAAAAGTATGGCCTTCGAGGCCATCCAGGCCGAGGGGCAAAAGGACAAACTCAAGAAAGGACGAAAACCGAGTCGTCCAAGAGACGAGCAGCAGGATGTGAAATTTCGCGAGGATGCCGCCCGCTGGCAGGATCTTCGCGCGATTCCTTTACAACGACGCGATGACCGATCCAAACATGTGCACCATAGCACGCCGGCAGAAATTACCAAACCACGTCGGAAAAGTGTCAAAGTCACCCCGCGGACGACGGTGAAGGAATTTGCCGAGTTGATCGGTCAGCGTCCGGCGGACATTGTTCGAAAGTTGATGGATATGGGTCAAATGCTGACATTCCATCAGCCGATGAATCTGGACGCCGCATCGATTTTTGCCGAGGAAAGTGGTGTGAAAATTGAAATAGCAGTCGAGAAGGTGGGCGAGGATTTGCTGCAAGATGTGGTTGAAGCAACTGGTGAGGAACGGGCTGAACCTCGACCGCCCGTCGTCACCATCATGGGCCACGTCGATCACGGAAAGACGTCCCTGCTGGATGCGATTCGTGAAACAAAAGTGGCCGAAGGGGAAGCCGGCGGCATTACCCAACATATCGGCGCCTATACAGTCTCAGTCCGCGGGAAACAAGTCACGTTTCTGGACACTCCCGGCCATGAAGCCTTTACCTCGATGCGAGCGCGCGGAGCCAAGATCACAGATATCGTCATTTTGGTTGTCGCGGCCGACGATGGAGTCATGCCGCAAACGATCGAAGCGATCCGCCATGCGAAAGCGGCCGGCGTTTCACTGATCGTGGCGATGAATAAGATCGACAAACCCACCGCGAACCCTGACCGTGTCAGAAATGCACTCTCCGAGCATGGTTTGATCTCTGAAGCATGGGGCGGTGATACCATCATGGTGGAGGTGTCCGCCAAGCAGAAAACGGGACTTGATACGCTGCTCGAGATGATTCTCCTTCAGGCCGAGGTGCTGGAACTCAAAGCGGATCCACACCGACAGGCTAAAGGCACCGTCATCGAAGCCAAGATTGAACGCGGGCGAGGGCCGGTGGCGACGGTACTGGTCCAGAGCGGGACTCTCAGGGTAGGAGACGCCTATGTCGTGGGATCGTTCAGCGGGCGTGTCCGGGCTCTCATCAATGATCGTGGCGAGAAAACGCAGGAGGCGGGACCATCCATTCCAGTGGAAATGATCGGATTGCCCGGGGTGCCATCTGCGGGAGATGTGTTCCATGTCGTCTCCAATGAGAGAGTCGCCCGAGAGATTGCTGAAGAACGAGCTCAAAAGAGGCGGGCAGCAGAGCTGACCGGCCCGGCCAAAGTCACCCTGGATGATCTCTTCGCGAAGATTCAAGAAGGGTCGGTGAAAGAATTGGCCATCGTCATCAAAGCCGACGTACAAGGATCGTCGGAAGCGTTGGCCGGCGCCGTCGAAAAGCTGTCGACAGACGCCGTCAAACTCCGTGTGATTCATAACGGAGTTGGAGGAGTCATGGAATCCGATGTGCTGCTGGCCGCTGCGTCGCGAGCCATCATCATCGGCTTCAACATCAGGCCCGAGCCCAAGGCAACCGCCTTGGCTGAGCAGCAGGGCGTTGACATCAGGCTCTACACGATCATCTATGACGCGATTGCCGATATTAAGGCCGCGATGGAAGGTTTGCTCGAACCCACGCTGAAAGAGCGCGTTCTGGGAAGAGCCGAAGTCAGGCAGGTGTTTACGATTCCGAAGGTGGGTCCTGTCGCGGGATCGTACGTCGTCGATGGGACGATCTCCCGCTCAAGCGCCGGGGTCCGGGTGATACGGGACAACGTCGTGGTGTATCAGGGCAAGCTCGCCTCCTTACGGCGGTTCAAGGACGACGTGCGTGAAGTTCAACAAGGATATGAATGTGGTTTGAGCATCGAAAACTTCAATGATGTCAAATCCGGTGATATCGTCGAGGCCTATGCGATCGATAAAATCGCTGCGAAGCTCTAGCGGGATCTCAAGACGTTCATGATGAGAGTATCCTTCGATCCAAAGCTGGAACAACTCAGAAGACGAAATCGGTGGGCTTAATGAAGTGCGGGTGTGAATGAGCGGTTGATATGGTCGTGGGGCTCTGTACTGTCGAATTATTCATCGCAGGCAGCCAATCGCTGAAAGATAAACGGCAGGTGATTCACGGGCTGAAAGATCGACTTCGGGGGAAGTTTAACCTTTCCATCGCCGAAGTCGACGGTCAGGACCTCTGGCAGAAGGCGATCCTGGGAATGGCGTGTGTCGCCAATGACGGGAGCTACGTGAACCAGGTACTCGAACAAGCGTTGAATGTGATCAAGAGCATGCCGGCGGTCGAGGTGGTGCGAACCCAACAGGAATTACTCTAACCCCCTCACGATGATCGCAATTGTCTCGGCCGGAATAGATAAAATGTCAAAGGCAACATACAAGCGGGCAGATCGGGTCGCCGATCAGATCCGAATGGAAGTGGCCGACATTCTCATGCGAAAAATCAAGGATCCTCGGGTGCATGATGTGACCGTGACCGACGTCGAACTGACAGGGGATTTGCGCATTGCGTATGTCTTTGTCACAACTATGGAAACGGGTGACGCTGAGCGAGAGATCTTCGCCGGACTCTCAAAAGCCAGTGGATTTGTGCGGGCGGAGTTAGGTCGGCGACTCTCTCTCCGCTACCTTCCGGATGTGATCTTTAAGAGGGATGTCAGTGGACCACGCGGTGATCGCATCATGCAGTTATTGGAAGGTTTACACGGGGACTCCGAGCAGCAGCAGACACCTGAATTACCGAGCGGTAGGGAGAGGACAGCAGACTCATAAGGTATGAACACCGCAGGAGTCAGGATCGACCAAGAGGACGCCCTTGAGGGAGTCCTCATTGTCAATAAAGAAGCCGGCTGGACTTCGCATGATGTCGTAGCCAAGGTACGGAGGCTGCTGGGAGAAAGCAAGGTCGGCCATGCCGGGACGCTGGATCCCGGCGCCACGGGTGTCCTCCCCATCCTTGTCGGACGTGCCACCAGAATTGCTGAGTACCTGGTCGATTGGGATAAGGAATACCGTGCCGTCTTGCGTCTTGGGGAAACGACCGATACCCAGGATGCATCAGGCCGAGTTTTAACGAAGGCCGATCCATGCGACATCACTGTGGATGCGCTTCAGACGGTCCTCGCTGGCTTTCGAGGTAGACAACGACAACTCCCACCGATGTACTCAGCCGTGAAAGTCGGTGGGCAGCCGCTTTATAAGGCAGCCCGAGCAGGGAAGACGATCGACAGATCGGAGCGGTCGATCACGATTCATCAGCTGGAGATCGTGGCCGTTGACGGACGTGACGTGACCTTGCGCATCGTGTGTTCAAAAGGAACGTATGTGCGCACATTGTGTGCCGACATCGGCCAGACTCTGGGCGTCGGCGGCCATCTCTATGCGCTTGAGCGGCGCCGTGTTGGGCCCCTCTTCATCGAACACGCATTGACGATCGATCAGATTGTGGGCCATCTGACAGCGGAAACCGTGCGAACGCAGTTCATTTCGTTGGACCAACTCTTGTTCCAGCTCCCAGCCGTGGTCGTGAACGATGAGCAGGCCCAGCGCGTCCTGCATGGATCTCCTGTGTCTCCCAAGGAAATCGGGCAACTGCCCTCATCGCCCTGCCCGGTTTCTGTGCGCCTGAAGAATGAGGCTGGTCAGCTGTTGGCAATTGGAATGCACGATCGAGGCGGAGTGGGACCGATAAGAATTCGTAAGGTACTGAGTCTCTCGAGTCATTAAGGCGGAAGGAGCAGCGATGGCACTACTGAAAGAAGCAAAGACGGAACTCATCAAGCAATATCAGCAGCATGAGCGGGATTCCGGATCGCCGGAAGTTCAGATTGCTGTGTTGACCAACCGAATCACGTATCTCACCGAGCATTTCAAGACCCATAAGAAGGATCACCACTCGCGGCGTGGGTTGTTACAGCTGGTCGGACGGAGACGACGTTTATTGGACTATCTCCGCGACGTGGACGATGTGCGCTACCGAGCCGTTATCGATCGACTCGGCATTCGCAAGTAACCAGTCGTGTTCAAAACGGCGCTTACCCGCGCCATAGCGTAGTTCAAATGTCCCACAGATGAACACCGACATGCGCTCTGACCATGCACTGTTCACGGATGAACGTGTGCGATTCAGCGGAAGGCGTACCGCCGACTCAACATCCCCGGCTGCGCCTTGAACGTTGCCGATCCGAGCGTATCTCAGTGGGCATCTGTGGATCCAACCAGAGGAGACCATAGATGGTACACGTCGTAGAAGTCGAGATTGCAGGTCGGACTCTCCGTCTAGAAACCGGCCGGGTCGCAAAACAGGCTGACGGATCGATTTGGGCCTCGTACGGTGACACGGTCGTCCTTGCGACAGCCGTGGCCGCGCAAACGGCCAAGCCAGGTATAGATTTTCTTCCATTGACCGTCGACTATCAAGAAAAGGCTTACGCAGCCGGGAAGATTCCCGGTGGCTACTTCAAACGAGAAGGTCGACCGGCTGAAAAGGAAGTGCTGACGAGCCGCTTGATTGACCGTCCGCTCCGTCCCCTCTTTCCGGAAGGCTACTACTTCGAAACGCAGGTCATTGCGTCAGTGCTGTCGGCGGATAAGACCGGTTCTTCTGATGTCATCGGCATTACCGCCGCATCAGCTGCCCTCGCGGTGTCGAACATTCCCTTTAATGGCCCCGTTGCTGGAGTCAAGATCGGCCGAGTCAAGGGCCAGCTCGTTGTCAACCCTGATCTCGAAGCCATGGAGCAGAGCGAACTCCATCTGGTTGTCGCGGGCACGGCGGATGCGGTGATGATGGTGGAGGCGGGAGCCAATGAATTATCCGAGCAGACGATGCTCGAGGCCCTGGAGTTGGCGCATTCTGAAATCAAAAAAATCGTACAGAAGATCGACGAATTGGCCAAGAAGGTCGGTCGAGTAAAGCGAGAAGTTGTGGCGGAATCGATCGCTCCTGCGTTGCAGGCAGACATCAAGGCGTTGGTTGCGCAACCCATTCGTGATGCCATTATGATTTCCAACAAGACGGCCCGCCAAGAACGATTGGATGAAATTCTGGCCGGCGCGATCGCAAAATTGAAGAACCCGGAAGAATCCTCGAGCGAACGGCACATTAAGATCGTGTTCCATCAATTGGAATACACGGAAGTCCGGAAAATGATTTTGGAGAACCAATCACGCGCCGATGGGCGCGGCCCTGCCGATATCCGGCCGATCAGCTGCGAAGTCGGCGCTCTGCCGCGTGCTCATGGCTCGGCGATCTTTACCCGGGGTGAAACCCAGAGCTTGGCGGTCGTGACGTTGGGGACGACCGACGACGAGCAGCGTATTGATGCCTTGGAAGGGGAATACACTCGTACGTTCATGCTGCATTATAACTTTCCGCCGTTCAGCGTCGGCGAAGCGCGGCCGCTACGTTCGCCGGGCAGACGTGAAGTCGGGCACGGAGCATTGGCCGAGCGGGCGTTGAAACCCGTCATTCCGAACAAGGATGTGTTCCCGTATACGTTACGGATTGTTTCTGAAATTTTGGAATCAAATGGGTCATCCTCGATGGCAACGGTGTGCGGCGGAACGCTGGCCATGATGGATGCCGGTGTTCCTATCAAGGAGCCGGTTGCCGGTATTGCCATGGGGTTGATCAAGGAAGACAACGACGTCATCATCCTGTCGGACATCCTCGGTCTTGAAGATCATTTAGGCGATATGGACTTCAAGGTCTGCGGAACGAAGAACGGAGTCACGGCGTTGCAAATGGACATCAAGATCGGAGGGATTACCACCGCACTGATGCGACAGGCGTTGGAGCAAGCCCGCGTGGGACGTCTCCACATTCTCAGCCACATGGCGAAGGCTCTGGCCGGCCCCCGCGCCGACCTGTCGCCGTTTGCTCCGCGCATCCATACGATGAAGGTCAAGCAGGATAAGATCCGAGACATTATCGGGCAAGGTGGCAAAACGATTCGCGGAATTCAATCCGATTGCGGAGTCAAGATCAGCGTTGAGGATACCGGTATTGTGACCATTGCCTCCGCGGATGGCGCGTCGCTCCAAAAGGCGAAAGACATCATCAGCCGTTTGACTGAGGAAGTCGAAGTCGGAAAAGTCTATCTGGGTACGGTGAGAAAGATCATGGACTTCGGCGCCTTTGTGGAGGTGTTGCCGGGCACGGATGGGTTAGTCCACATCTCGCAGCTGGCGCATCACCGTGTGAAAGCCGTGTCCGATGAAGTGGCCGAAGGCGACCAAATTCTCGTAAAAGTGTTGGAAATCGATAAGCAGGGTAAGATCAGGCTGAGCCGAAAAGAAACCATGCCTGCACCAGGTAGCAGCCCAAAAGATTCATCGAGCGAATAACACTTGTACCGCAAGCTCATTCTCGATAATGGAATTCGCTTGGTCACCGAGCGTATTCCGACACTCAAATCCGTAACGGTCGGTATCTGGGTGAATGCGGGCTCTCGTGACGAGAGCCCCGCAGAGGCCGGATACTCGCATTTCATCGAACACATGTTCTTTAAGGGGACGACCGCCCGCTCTGCGACGGACATCTCTCGCGAAATAGACGCGCTGGGGGGGGAAATGAACGCGTTCACCACGCGTGAAACGACGACATTCTATGTCAAGGTGTTGGATCAACACTTACCCAAAGCGCTGAATCTTCTTTCGGATCTGTTTCTCCGGTCTCGGCTCGGGAAAAAAGAAATTGAGAAAGAAAAGCAAGTGGTGCTCGAAGAGATTCGCATGGTCCAAGACGACGCCGAGGATTTGGTTCAGGAGCTGCATACCAAGTTAGTGATGGGACGACATCCCTTGAGTCGTCCGATCCTTGGTCGGGAGTCGACGATCGGCCGGATCGGGCGGCAGAAGCTTCTTGAGTACATCGACACACATTACCGTTCCGAAGAGATCGTACTCGCGGTAGCCGGGAATTTCGATCAACAGCAGCTTGAAAAGACCATGGTGCGCACCTTTGGGGGCTATCGCCATTCACCCCGAGTTGTTCCTCGTAAACGTTGGCCGCCGGAACTATGTGGCGGAGTAATCTTGAAACAAAAGCCATTGGAACAGGTGCACCTCTGCCTGGGACTCAAGGGTGTTGCAGCCGGTCATAAAGACAGGTATGCGGTCTATGCGTTGAATAGTGTGCTGGGGGGAAGCGTCAGTTCGCGGCTGTTTCAAGAGGTCCGAGAAAAACGCGGCTTGTCTTATTCAATTTATTCATTTTTGTCAGGCTATTCTGATGGCGGGACGATAACCGTGTATGCGGGAACTCAAGCGCGGGAAGTTGAGCGGGTCCTCAATCTGGTCGGTCGCGAGGTCCGGAAACTGGGCAGACAGGGGATCGATCGCGATGAGTTGAAACGGACAAAGGATCAAATGAAAGGCGGGCTCATGCTGAGCTTGGAAAGTTCGCATAGCCGCATGAATAAACTTGCCAAGGATGAATTGATTGCCGGGGCTCACACGACCTTGGAAGATATGATTCAAGAGATCGATGCGGTCACGGAAGAACAAGTATGTCGAGTCGCCCGCGACTTATTTATCCCGGGAGGCATGGCATTGACAGGCTTGGGTCCTCTCTCTTCGCGGCAGGTGAGTGGGCTGAGCGCGGGAATTTCTTAGGTGCTCTTATTCGGATATGGCATTCGCTTGACAGCGGCTCTCTTAACTTATTGTTTTTATGAATATTTCAAGCCTCAACGCTTCCTGCTTCAAATCCACCAAACATTCCCTTGACAGGACATCGCAGTTTCAGTACCGTTCGGGTACGATTGTGTCGGTTTCATGCCAACTTTTTGCACGAGTAGGTAGGGTTTTCCAAGAGCAATACACTTTCTGAAGATCTCGCTACGTGACATGCATTTGGGTGTGAGAGATGTCTTCCATAGGGCTATCGGGTTCAATTTGAGAAGGAGGGACTAGGTATGAAGAGGGCTGTCGTTCTAGCTGCCGTGGCGGTTTTTGGGGGATTCGGCTTGCTAGCGGCCGAGTTCGCATCTGCTGCCGGTATCGAAGCGTTGGGCCTTGCCGACGCAGTTGTCGGTGGGAAACCGCTGAAATCTGAGGCCGCGGCCAAAACGTTGCAAGGCCGTGTCTGGTCGCAGTGGGCGGATAACCCAGATGGAGAGCTCTTGTTCGGGATTCAATATTGGAATACCGGAGAGCCGGGCTCCGGCATGCCTGGCGGCCGATCTTCCACGATGCTTGATGTGAAGCCGCCGGATCCCTTGTTCAGTTGTTGCGCGTGGGGCTTTATAGGCGGCAGTGAAAAGAATACAACCTATTCGGGCTGGTACCATGCAGCGACCACGGTTCGTCTGGCGGTCAAGGATAAGGCTCTCATGGATAAGATCATTAAGGCCTCCCAAGAATTGGTCGCCATGGAGGTCACTCTGGATGGTAGAACCATCACTGATTTCAAGGTGCTGAAGGCGGACTAGACACACCTTAGTTTTTGAAGACGTTGTTGAAGGAGGACTTGATTATGATGTTGCAGAAGCAGGGGGGAGCCATTCTGGCAGCCGTTGCGCTGGTAGTCGGTATGGCGTCGACCGCCTCGGCCATTGAGTCATTTCAGGAACGATTCGAGTGGGGCGACATGAGTAAACCGACCACCATCCAAGGTCGGGTGATCGTGCTCGATCCATACGATGAGGCCGTGTGGGTCAACGTTGCCGTTTTTGGTGGCAACGCCGAGAGCGGGTTGTACTGGCAAAAAGTGCATCCAGGTAAGACTCTGAAGTTCTATGCCGATAAGTCTGCCTGGCAAGATCTGAAGAAGATGGGTCGGACTCATGCTGGACCGGCGGCGGCGAAAGAAGTTCCTCCGGGCAGCACGACGGATCTGATCGAATTTGTCGTCACGGAGACTGAGCAGAATCATCGAGTGATTTCGTCGGTAAAGAAGATTCCGGAGGTGGCTGGGACCATGGGCAAGCCGCTGAGCATGTCTGCGCTTCGCCTCAAGGAGTGCGCCGGGAAAAACGAATTCGAGTCAGCTTGTTCAAAGGCTAAGACGGGCCTCAATACCTCTCCGGTCACGCCGGATGGGAGCAATGTCGGTATGCAATACGATGTGATGCTTCCTGGTGGGAAAACGGTGGGTGGTTTGATTCCTTGGACTGCGCAGTACAATCAGGCCCACTAAAAGACCATTCTAGACATGGGAAAGGGGCGGTGTTCCTGAAGGGAATGCCGCCCCTTTTTATTTTGCGTTTGTCGATCGATGAGCGTTATTGATCAGCCGGAGGGCTCCTATCGGGCCCAACCATCCGCTGCAGCTCGGCAAGCCGATTCAGTGCATCGAGCGGTGTCATCGAGAACAGGTCGATCTGCTTGACTTCTTCGATAATGGGATGAGGTTGGGGGAATGGTTGAGATGTCGGCGGGGGGTGTTCTTGACTCTTCACGGAACAAACGGACTCCGGCTGCTCCAGTTGTAGCAACACCGCGCGTGCTCGATCAATGACGTCGGGTGGAAGCCCGGCGAGCTTGGCCACATGAATGCCGTAACTTCGATCCGCCTTCCCGGCCACGATTTTTCTCAGAAAGACGACGTCTCCGCCGCGTTCCTGGACGGCAACGCGATAATTCTTGATCCCTATCCGCTGCTGCTCCAACTGGGTCATCTCATGGTAATGGGTGGCGAATAATGTACGAGCGCCCAATCGTGTGCAGTCATGGAGGTGCTCCGCTATCGCCCAGGCGATGCTGAGTCCATCGTAGGTGCTTGTGCCACGTCCGATTTCATCCAACAAAATCAGACTGCGTTGAGTGGCATTTCGGAGAATATTTGCAGTCTCCACCATTTCCACCATGAATGTGCTCTGCCCTGCGGCCAGATTGTCCGAAGCCCCCACTCGCGTGAAAATGCGATCAGTCAACCCGATCTGTGCTTCTGTTGCCGGGACAAAGCAGCCGACTTGAGCCATCAGAACAATCAGCGCAACTTGCCGGAGGTACGTGCTCTTCCCCGCCATGTTTGGTCCGGTTATGATCAGGAGCCGGTTCATCCCAAGATCCAGCACCGTATCATTCGGGACGAATCCAGAGTCGGTACACAGTCGTTCGACTACAGGGTGGCGACCTTCCCGGATGGTGATGTGTCCTCCCTCTGTGACCGTCGGCTTCGTGTACCGGTGCAGAGCGGCAGTATCAGCCCATCCCGCCAAGACATCGATGAGTGAGAGGGTATTCGCCATCGCGTCCAATCGATGGGCGTCTTTGGCCAAGCGTGAGCGAAGCATGACAAAAGCCTCCTGCTCACGGGCAAGAAGCTTGATGTCGGCACCGATCACACGGTCTTCCAGCTCCTTCAACTCTGCGGTCATAAACCGTTCTGCATTGACCAGTGTTTGTTTGCGGACGTAATCGAGCGGCACCCGGTTCAGATTGGCTTTGGTAATCTCAATGTAGTAGCCGAACACTTGATTGTAGCGAACCTTCAGTGAATCGATGCCCGTTCGTTCACGCTCCTGAGCTTCAAGTGCCGCAATCCAGGTTTTCCCTTCCTTGCTGGCTTTACGCAGCTCGTCGATGCCCGGGTCGTACCCATCCTTAATAAGATTTCCATCGCGAATGGAGAGTGGGGCATCGGGCCGAATCGCCTGTTCGATCAGCTCGTAGAGATCGTGGCCGTTGTCCCAGGTTGCACTAGCATCACAGAGCAGGTGGCTCCGAAGAGAGCTTAACTGACTAAACATCTCCGGGAAGGCCGAGAGAGACTGTTTCAGGCCAAGGAGCTCACGCGGACCAGCTAAACCCAGCGCAATCCGACTCCCCAGTCGAGCGATGTCCTGAACCTCCCGCAAGGCTGTCCGTAACGCAGTCCGTACTTGTAGCTGGTCCTTGAGTTCTTCCACCGCATCCAGCCGCAAGCGGATCTCGTCACAGCGGAGCAATGGTCTCACCAGCCACTGACGAAGGAGTCGGCTGCCCATCGCCGTGACCGTCCGATCCAACACGGTCAGCAGGGTTGCTGGTTTCAAGCCAGAAACGCTCTCGCCCGACACCAGCGGTTTCAGCAATTCCAGGTTACGGATGGTGGTACTGTCCAGGTCCATCACCTGATCAAGACCGCGGACCGAGAGCCGGCGGATATGATTCAAAGACACGGCCGGTTGCGTCTCACGAAAATATTCGAGCACTGCCCCTGCGGCTCCCACGGCAGCGGTCAAGCCATGACACCCCAAACCTTCCAGAGACTGGACCCGGAAATGTTCACACAACACCCGCGCCGCAACCTGCTGGTCGAACGAAGCGAGTGGACGTTTGCACTGGCGCGCGCCGGTGATCTCCTTCATCCAATCCGAGTCCTGACAACTGAGTTCTGCGGGGAGGAGCACTTCTCGGGGGTCCAATCGAGCGAGCTCGTTCACCATATGCGTCACGGCCTGAGGGCCATGAAATTCCATCAGCCAGAATTCACCGGTCGACACCTCAAGGACCGCCAGACCGATTCGTGCTCCGTGGCCGGAGTCTGGTCGACTGACAATCGAGGCGAGGTAGTTAAGCTCGCCAGGAGAAAGAAACTCGGTGTCAACCAACGTGCCAGGAGTATAGAGCCTGACCACTTCGCGGCGAACGAGGCCTTTGGCAGTCTTGGGATCTTCCACTTGCTCGCACAAGGCGACGATCCGACCGGCCTTCAATAACTTCGCAATATAGTTGGTTGCCGCGTGATAGGGGACCCCGCACAGCGGAACCGGATTAGGGCAGTTCTTGTCACGTGAGGTCAGTGCAATAGACAACAGCCGTGACGCCTCTTGTGCGTCCTCGTAGAACATCTCATAAAAATCTCCGACCCGAAAAAACAAGATAGCTTCGGGATATCCTCGCTTGATGTCACGATACTGCCGCATGAGCGGGCTGAGGTTTATCTCACTCATCGTCGAGATTCCTGGAAGGGTCCATCTGTGCGGTTGCCGGGGTTCGTCCGGACATCTTCTCAAGCGATTGACGGAGTCGCTCCAAGTCGACGTCGGCTTCTTGTAATGCCTTGGTCTTTCGTCGCAGTTCGATGCGTCCTCGTACCCAGGGAGGGAAGAGCAGGATAGCGGCGACCAACAAGCCGACGACGAAACCGGCCATGATGGGCTTATAAATCGGAGTCGAAGCTTCAAGCAACCCAAAGAAATAGCGGAGTGTGACTTCCTGCTCCTGGTTTTGAAGAAAAAAGGCCAGCGAGAGGAGCAAGAGGATGCCGACTAGAATCAGTCGTGTCATCGCTGCGAAGCCTTTCTGTTGGCGGCGAGGCTCGTCGGGATTGATCGAGCCGAGCGTCGAGCCGGAGGGATGGCTTTCTTGATCCGTGCTAGAAGCGAACGAGATCGAGATCCTCGCGCCTCCAGCTGTGCCTTTCTGCTGGTAGGGGTCCGGTGAGTCAATCGCACCTCCAGCCGGTCCTCAGGAAGTAAGCCAGGAAATCGATCGGCCCATTCAATGGTGGTCACCGCTTCATCCGTGAAGTAATCCGACAGTCCCATCGATTCGGTCTCCTCAGGTGTTCGCAACCGATAGAGGTCGATATGAATCAACGGAAGCCGTCCCTGATATTGGTGCACCAGGACGAAAGTCGGGCTTGTCACGGAGGCGGAGGGTACTCCGAGTCCAGCGACAATCCCGCGGACCAATGCAGTCTTGCCCGCACCCAATTCGCCGATCAATGCAAACGTTTCTCCTCCACGGAGCAGCTGACCGATGGCATACCCAAACCGTTCCGTCTCACCAGCAGACGAGAGGATGAGATCCAGGGAGCCAACAGATCTAGCCATAGGTAGGTCGTCACACAGGATCATTCCATGGTCGAACTGGATTGGATCGGTGTAGCCTCCTGGATGAGCTTGAGAGCATAGGGGATCTGCTCGATCACGTCTCCCGCAATCATCCCCGCTTGCCCCTTGCTGGCCGCGGCCAAATCGCCGGCTGCTCCATGCAGGTAGGTCGCCGCACAGGCAGCCTCCCATGAGGGCAGACCTTGGGCCAGGAGTCCGACCATCATGCCGGTCAACACATCGCCCGTTCCTGCGGTCGCCATGCCCGAGTTGCCGGTTGGACAGATGGCGGCGGTCCCATCCGGTCGCGCGACAATCGTCCTTGCCCCCTTTAGGACGACGAACAGTCCCCGCTCTCGTGCGAAGCGGGTGGCGGTACCGATCCGATCGCTGTTGACGGTCTGAGGCGTGGATTCCGCCTCCAGTCGCGCCATTTCACCGGGGTGGGGTGTAATGATCGGCGGTGTCTTGCAGGCTGCTAGGTGCGAGGTACGCCCAGTCAACGCATTCAGTGCATCCGCGTCCAGAACGGTGGGTCGGTCGAGCTGTTTCGTCAAGGCCTGGACGAGTTCAACTGTCTCAGGATGGGTTGAGAGTCCTGGCCCGATGGCGATGGCCGTTCTGGCCGTCATGAACGAGACGAGCCGTTCCAGTGCGGTCCGTGCAAAAGTCCGTGCCTTGGTTTCGGGCATCGGTACTGTCATCGCTTCCAATAGCTTTGCTTCCAAGACATCGTTGACACTCGAAGGGGTGGCGACAGTAACCAAACCGGCGCCGATGCGAAGAGCGGCTCGCGCAGCCATGGCTGCCGCACCGGTCTTTCCGACCGACCCGGCTATGATGCCCGCATGGCCGAATGTCCCTTTGTGACTCGATGGTTGCCGTCGAGGGAGGTGCGCCTGTACCTCTTTCGCTGTGATCAAGATGGTTCGGCTCGCCACAGCCTCGATATAGGCTGGTGGAATTCCGATATCGACGATGGTGATCTCTCCGGCAAGGTCGATCCCATGGCTCTGATAGAGACCGAGCTTTGGGAGTCCGAAGGTCACGGTGAGCGCGGCGCGAACAGCCCGGCCGAGAATGGCCCCCGTATCAGCATGGAGTCCGGATGGAAGGTCAACGGCCACTACGGGACGATTGGCCTCATTGATGTTATCAATGGCGTCCGCATAGCGTCCTGTTACAGCAGAGGAAAGGCCTGTCCCAAAAAGCGCGTCAATGAGGATGTCACTGTGCTGAAAAAGCGCTTGTGCCTGAGCTTTGGACGTATAGGCATGGACAGGAGACTTGCCTGCGCCGCGAACGAATTGCCTATACATGATGGCGGCATCGCGGCTCAGTTCGGAGACGGGTGCCATGACCAGAACATGCACGTTCGCATGGCGCCGACGGAGTAGGCGAGCCGCTACGAATCCATCACCGCCATTGTTCCCTTTGCCGCAGATAACGGTGATTGTCTTGCCGCGAACGGGTCCCAGTCGTGCTTCAAGGCAGGAGACGACACCCGACCCGGCGCGTTCCATCAATGTGGTCGCAGGGATGTGAGCTTCTGAGATCGTTCGGTGGTCAAGCTCCTGCATCTGTGCAGCGGTGATGATCTTGGTCATGAGGAACCGAGGGTGGTGAACGGACGGACCCAGTGGGCCGACGACATCGGATTAACTAAGCAAGGCCTTCATTTCTTTCACGGCTTGTTCGAGACCGACGAGGACGGCGCGCGCGATAATACTATGCCCGATATTGTATTCAACGATTTCGGGAATATGTGTCAGGCGCTTGATATTGCGGTAGTTCAGTCCATGCCCGGCATTGACCCCGATTCCGAGCTTGTAGGCCAGCTTCGCAGCGTGGGTGATAGCTTCGAATTCCGCATCGGCCTCTTTTGAACGTGTGGCATTCGCATATCGGCCCGTATGCAATTCCACGAAATCGGCCGCAATTTTGTGCGCGGCCTTGACTTGATTCAGATCCGGCTCGATAAAAACGCTGACCGGAATCCCGCCGTCATGTAAAAGAGTCACAATGCCCTGGATTCGGTCCCGCTGTCCCGCAACGTCAAGGCCTCCTTCAGTCGTGAGTTCTTGTCGTTTCTCGGGCACTAAGGTAACGAGAGCCGGCTTGATGGTCAGTGCGATCTTTGCCATCTCCGCATCCGCGGCCATCTCAAGATCGAGTTTTGTGCGGACTATTTCCCGAAGGAGTTGAAGATCGCGGTCTTGGATATGACGTCGGTCTTCCCGCAGGTGAACGACCAGGCCGTCTGCGCCTGCCAGCTCGACGAGCACCGCCGCTGCCAACGGATCCGGATCGGTTCCTCCGCGTGCCTGTCTTAAGGTCGCCACGTGATCGATGTTCACGCCTAGTCGAGCCATGCGCTTTCCTGCATCCAGTCTGCTGAGAGCCGCGATGCGAGACAGACGAGCAATCAAAATCCAACGGTATTAGTAACAGAAAGGAACGAGAGGGGGCAAGAACGGGTTTTCCGATGCGTCTAGGATTCGAAGAAACGCATACGTCCAGAGCGAATTCGGAAGTCCATAGAAAATGAGGCAAATTGACTCGTTCAGAGCCCTCCATTAGAATAAGCCCTTCTCTCGTCCCCTCACTCGTTCATTGTGATGAGGCGGATGAGAATTATCTAAAAACAGTCAAAGGAAGTTCATGGGGTTGGGCGACGGTTTTTATCGACTCAAGCGGCTCCCGCCGTATGTCTTCGCGCAGGTTCAATCCCTCAAGCTTGAGGCTCGACAACGCGGCGAAGACATTATCGATTTTGGGATGGGCAACCCGGATCAACCGACGCCGCCTCATATCGTCGAAAAGATGATCGAGGCAGCGCGCAAAGGAAAGAATCATCGCTATTCAGCGTCACGCGGAATCACGAAACTGCGGCATGCCATTTGTGGATGGTACAAGCGAAACTATGATGTCGATCTGGATCCGGATACGGAAGCGATCGTCACCATTGGATCAAAAGAGGGTCTCGCGCATCTTGCCCTGGCCATGATTGGTCCCGGCGATGTGGTCCTCACTCCGACGCCTACCTATCCTATCCATATGTACAGTTTTATCATTGCGGGCGGCGAGGTCCGTGGAATCGAACTCCGCCAGGACAGCGACTTTTTCGAAGATCTGACGCACGTCTATCGGCAGACCTTTCCGCGTCCAAAAATTCTGGTCATCAATTTCCCGCATAATCCAACCACAGCAGTCGTGGATCTGGAGTTTTTCAAGAAGATCGTAGCCTTTGCCAAGGAGCACAACGTCATTGTCATCCATGACCTCGCCTATGCTGATCTCGTGTTCGACGGCTATAAGGCGCCAAGCTTTCTTCAGATCCCAGGTGCGAAAGACTGTGGGGTGGAGTTCTATACCTTATCCAAGGCGTACAACATGCCGGGATGGAGAGTGGGGTTTTGTGTGGGCAATCGGGAAGTCGTCGGAGCCTTGGCGAAAATCAAAAGCTACCTTGACTATGGCATTTTTCAGCCTCTTCAAATCGCCAGCGTGATCGCGTTGAATGGCCCTCAAGACTGCGTCAAGGAGACCGTCCTGCGGTACCAGAAACGGAGAGATGTGCTGGTCGGCGGGCTGAATCGGATCGGCTGGCAGGTCGCGAAGCCCCTCGCAACGATGTTCGTGTGGGCACGTATCCCCTTGCCCTATCGCCATATGGGTTCGTTGGAGTTTTCAAAGCTCTTGCTCAAGGAGGCAAAAGTGGCGGTCTCGCCGGGGATCGGGTTCGGCGAAGGCGGCGATGAGTATGTGCGATTCGGCCTGGTGGAAAACGAACATCGTACCAGGCAAGCTGTCAGGGGTATCCGCAAAGCTCTCAAGCTCGATGGGGGCGGAGAATGAGGTCGCGCGTCGGAGTCGGGATTGTGGGGTTCGGCACGGTCGGTACCGGTGTCGCCAGGATCCTCTTAAACAATGCGTCACTCATCACCCGTCGCGTCGGTGTGCCTGTGGAACTTGTTCGTGTGGCGGATCTGGACATTATGAGGGATCGCGGAGTGTCATTGGGCTCCGGTCTGTTGACCACCGATGTCAGGCAAGTCCTCTCTGATCCCAACATCGATATCGTGATCGAACTCATCGGCGGATACGATACGGCCAAGCGAGTCATCCTGGATGCGATTGCCGCCGGGAAGCATGTGGTCACGGCGAACAAAGCTCTCTTAGCCCTACACGGAGAGGAAATTTTTGAGGCCGCCACACGCAAGAATGTGGAGGTGGGGTTTGAGGCCAGCGTCGGCGGCGGTATTCCTATCGTCCGGGCGTTGACGGAGGGGCTCGCCGGCAATAGGATCGAATCCATCTACGGCATCATCAATGGAACATCCAACTATATTTTGTCGAAAATGACCCATGAAGGGCACAGTTTCAAAGAGATCCTCCAAGATGCCCAACGAGCCGGTTATGCCGAGGCCGACCCGACGTTTGATGTCGCCGGGATCGATTCGGCGCACAAGCTCGCCATTCTCGTCAGTCTCGCCTATGGAACACCGGTCAACTTTAAGGACATTTATACGGAAGGGATTACGAACCTCACGCCGACCGATATCGCGTACGCCAAACAGTTCGGTTATACGATCAAGTTGCTGGGGATCGCAAAATTCGTGGACGGAGAAATTGAGGCTCGAGTTCATCCCACGATGCTCCCCTCCAATTCGCCCATCGCTCAAGTTGAAGATGTGTACAATGCGATCCAACTGGTGGGTGATGCCGTCGGTGATGTCGTGCTGTATGGACGAGGTGCCGGATCCATGCCGACCGGGAGTGCCGTCGTCAGCGACGTGATCGCGATCGGGCGAAATCTGCTCAAAGGTGCCGTTGGTCGAGTGCCGGTCGCGTCATTCCAGCAGGATCAGCGGCGACCTCTTCGGCTGAGATCGATGGAAGAGATCAGCTCGCTCTATTATCTGCGGTTTACCGTTGTGGACCGACCCGGCGTATTGGCGCAGATCGCCGGTGAGTTGGGGCGCTGTGGGATCAGCATATCCTCAATGATGCAACAGGGACGCCGTGAAGGGCAAACGGTGCCGGTTGTCATCAAGACGCATACCGCAAAGGAGCGTGATGTGCAAACCGCGCTCCGTGAAATCAACCGGAAGGCGTTCGTCTCGGAGCCGACGACGCTCATTCGTGTCGAAGGCAAGGACGAGTGACCGATGAATCGTTGGCGCGGAATTATTGAAGAGTATCGCAAGTTCCTCCCCGTGACCGAAAGAACCCCGGTGATCAGCCTGGGAGAGGGCAACACGCCTCTGATTCGGGCCACGAGATTGGCCAAGGCGATCGCACCGGGAGTCGAACTCTACCTGAAGTTTGAGGGGGTCAATCCAACCGGGTCGTTCAAAGACCGCGGGATGACCTTGGCCATCTCGAAGGCAGCGGAAGGCGGCGCACGGGCCGTCATATGCGCGTCAACCGGAAATACGTCCGCCTCGGCCGCGGCATATGGGGCTCGAGCCGGGTTATCCGTGTACGTATTGATTCCTGCCGGCAAGATCGCCATGGGCAAGCTGTCCCAGGCGATGATGCATCAGGCGACGGTCATTCAGATCGAGGGCAACTTTGATCAAGCCCTGGCGCTCGTCAAGGATTTTTCGGCCTCGCTGCATATCGAATTGGTGAATTCGGTGAATCCGTTCAGAATCGAGGGTCAGAAGACTGCCGCCTTTGAGGTCTGTGATCAACTCGGCGATGCGCCGACCGTTCATGTGCTCCCGGTCGGGAACGCTGGGAATATCACGGCCTATTGGCAGGGGTACAAAGAATATCGCGCGGCGAATCAGACCATGAGAGTGCCCCGCATGATGGGATTTCAAGCTGCTGGGGCTGCTCCGATCGTATTGGGCAGAGTCGTCGAACAACCGCAAACTGTCGCGACCGCGATACGAATCGGTAACCCCGCCAGCTGGGCTTCGGCATTGAAGGCCGTGGAGGAATCAGCCGGCGGGATCGATATGGTGACGGATGAAGAGATTCTCCAAGCCTACACGACGGTGGCGGCCACCGAAGGGGTCTTTTGTGAACCGGCATCAGCTGCGTCCGTCGCCGGCGTGGCGAAACTGCATCGAGCCAAGGTTCTACGAGAAGGAGAGACGGTCGTATGTACGCTTACAGGGCATGGTCTGAAGGATGCCGACACGGCAATCGGGGTATCGAGGCAACCACAAACTGTCAAGGCGACGCGCGACGACGTTGCCCGTCTGTTGAAGGTCTGAAAAGCGTGTGGATCTCATGAAGTATGTGATCGTGCACGCCGGGGGAATGGCGGACCGCCCGCAATCGGAACTAGGCGGGAGGACACCGCTGCAAGCGGCCGCGACACCCTATCTCGATCAATTTGCGCAGAGCGGAGAACTCGGTCGGCTCCTGATATCTGCCGAGGGCATTCGACATGGAAGCGGATTGGTCGGTTCGGCGATTCTCGGGTACGATCCGAGAAAGTTTTATCAAGGGCCGGGGCCGCTTGAAGCCGCGAGTTTAGGCGTGTCCGTGACGGAACACGATGTGGTGTATCGCTGTACGATGGTCACCTTGCGGCCGGAGGGTGGGAAAGGCGTCGAAATCAAGAAATTAGGGCCGCACGTGATTATGGACGATGCCACAGCCGGCTTGATCGAGACCGATGAGGCGCGCGAATTGATCGAGGCTCTCAACGAGCAAGTCGGTTCCGAAACCATCCAGTTCTATCCGGGCGCGGGTCATCGTCATCTGATGGTATGGGTCAATGGAAAGCCGCGAGCCATCTGCAATGATCCGCAGACCATACTTGGTCAATCTCTCGTCGATGCGTTGCCCACGGGAGATGGCGCAGACATTCTGCGGAAGCTCATGGATACCGCGCATTTTATCTTGCGAGATCATCCCGTGAACGAGGAACGGATGGCAGCGGGGAAGAAACCGGCCAACTGTGTTTGGTTGTGGGGTGAAGGACGAGCCGTCATGTGGCCGAGTTTGGTCGAAAAGCATGACATTTCAGGGACGGTCGTGGCGACGAGTGATGTCTATCGCGGTGTAGGAATTTGCGCCGGTCTCGAAGCGGTGGATCCCGATAGGCTGCCCGGCGATGATCTCCGCAACATGGCGACGGTGGCCCTGGAGGAGTTCGTCAAGAAGGATTTCGTCTATGTTCATGCCGAGTTAACGGACGAGATCACACATGGTACGGATATGAAGGCCAAAGTTCGCGGGATCGAAGACTTCGATCGTAACCTTGTCGCTCCGTTAGTGGAAGGGTTGGCCAGTCAAGGCCCCTATCGGTTCCTCGTGCTGTGCGATCACGCTGCAGCAGCCGAAGATCAGGCGTTGTATGCGTTTGGTGAGGGAGGTGGAAAAGGTTCGGAGGCCGTCGGTCGCCGCTTCACAGAGGTCGATGCGTTTGCCGCAAACATGCCTGCCCGCGACGCCACCAAGTTTATAAACAAGTTCTTCTTAAAGCACTGACGACGGTGGCGCTGATCGTCCAAAAATACGGCGGGACTTCGGTCGGGACGATTGAGCGAATACACCGTGTCGCCGACCGCGTGGCTCAGACACAGCGGGATGGAAATCGAGTCGTGGTCGTGCTCTCTGCGATGAGCGGTGAGACAGATCGACTCATCAAGCTCGCACACGAAGTGACGGCCGCTCCCGATGAACGCGAATTGGACATGCTGCTTTCAACGGGAGAACGGGTCACCATCGCGCTGTTGGCGATGGACTTACGAGGGCGAGGCATCAATGCCCGGTCCTTTACCGGTCGGCAGGTCGGGATCATTACCGATAGCGCTCATACCAAGGCGCGGATCGCGCGCGTGACGGCGGATCGCATCCGTGAGGCTCTGGAACAAGGGGTGGTTCCCATTGTGGCCGGATTCCAGGGGATCAACGAGCGCTCGGATGTCACGACGCTCGGACGTGGGGGTTCCGATCTCTCGGCGGTCGCATTGGCAGCGGCTCTGAAAGCCGACCGGTGCATTATCTTTACCGATGTGGATGGCGTCTACACGGCGGATCCCAACATCGTCCCGGCGGCGAGACGGATCGAGAGGATCGCCTACGAAGAAATGCTGGAAATGGCCAGTCTCGGGGCAAAAGTTCTCCAAACGAGATCGGTCGAGTTCGCGGCCAAGTTCAATGTCCCGGTCGAGGTGAATTCCAGCTTCAAAGAAGGAAAGGGAACGCTCGTGACGAAGGAAGATGTGGACATGGAAGCGGCAGCCATCGCCGGTGTCACCGGAGATCGCAATCAGGCGAAGATTACGATCATTGGAGTGCCGGACAAACCGGGGATTGCCGCCAGGATTTTTGGACCTGTCGCGGAGGCCCACATCAATGTCGATATGATCATTCAGAACATGAGCCAGGCAGCCATGACGGACCTCTCCTTTACCGTCCCGCGTGCCGATCTGAAGCACGCTGTGCCGATCATTCAGGCAGTGGCGAAGGATATTGAGGCCAAGTCAGTGTCGGTGACCGAAACAATCGCCAAAGTCTCGCTCATCGGAGTGGGGATGCGGTCCCACTCGGGGGTAGCGGCCAAGATGTTCGAGGTCCTCTCTCGAGAAGGGATCAACATTATGATGATCAGCACCTCTGAGATCAAAATTTCTTGTGTCATCGATGAAAAGTATCTCGAATTGGCTATGCGATCTCTCCATTCGGCATTCGATCTCGATGCGGCATAGTTCTTGTGTTGTCATGGGGCGCTTGCAGTCGAATGGATTCTATCTGATGGGAGGCACGGAAAACTCATCCGTTCCAGTCTCGACAGACCACCTGACGACCTGATACCCTTTCTTCCCATGGCTCGAAAAACCACTCAATCCGGCTCTTCCCGCGCTTCTCGTGAGCACAAGCCGGTTCTTGAACGAAGGCCGTCTGCGGATCACACGGCGACGCTGGAAATCTATGACACCACCTTGCGCGACGGAGCCCAGGCGGAGGACGTCAGTTTCTCAGCCGACGACAAAGTCCGCATTGCGCAAAAGTTGGATGATCTGGGTGTTCATTTTATCGAGGGCGGCTGGCCCGGAGCGAATCCAAAAGACATTGAGTTTTTCAGAATCATCAAGACCATTCCGCTCAAGCACGCGGACGTCATCGCGTTCGGATCGACCAGGAAAGCCAGCAATACCGCTCGAAAAGATCCCAATCTCCAGGCGTTGCTCGCCGCCGAAACAAAAACGATCACGCTCTTTGGAAAAACCTGGTCGCTGCACGTGACCGATGCTCTCGGAATCTCGCTGACAAAGAACTTAGAATTGATCGCAGATTCCATTGCGTACTTGCGCGGGAAGGGGCGCCGGGTGTTCTACGATGCAGAGCATTTCTTCGATGGATACAAGACCAACCCCGAGTATGCGCTCACCACCATCAGGAAAGCCGTGGAGGCCGGGGCGGAACGGGTGATTCTCTGCGATACCAACGGTGGCACAATGCCGTGGGAAATCCGAGAGATCTGCAGTGTGGTTCAACGCGAATGTCGGGTGCCGCTCGGGATTCATGCGCATAACGACTGCGAAATGGCGGTGGCGAACTCGCTCGTCGCGATCGAGACCGGTATCGTGCAGGTACAGGGAACGATCAATGGGATTGGGGAACGGTGCGGGAATGCGAATCTCTGTTCGATTATTCCCAATTTAGAGTTGAAGATGAAACATCCTGTCCTGACCGATCGATTGAGCCATCTGAAGGATGTTGCAGGTTTCGTCACCGAGATCGCGAATCTGATGCCGAACAAACATCAACCCTATGTCGGTGATGCCGCGTTTGCGCACAAAGGCGGAGTGCACATTCATGCCGTGCTCAAGAATTCGGCCACCTATGAACATGTCGATCCGGTCCGAGTCGGAAATCGGCAGCGGATGCTCATTTCTGACTACGGAGGACGGAGCGGTCTGCTCGACAAAATCGAAACTTACGGCATCAAGCTTTCAAGGAACCACGCCAAGGTCGATGAGCTGATCCATACGTTGAAGGATCGAGAGAACCAAGGCTATCAATTCGAAGGCGCTGAAGGATCGTTTGAGCTGTTGATGCGGAAGGCGATGGGGAGCCACAGACCCTCGTTTCAATTGCTTGGGTTTCGCGTCATCGTCGAGAAGAAGCAGGAAGATGGAGCGCCTCTTTCTGAAGCGACGGTGATGGTCAAGGTCGGTGAAGCGGTTGAACATACAGCCGCCATCGGTGCCGGACCGGTGAATGCCCTCGACCATGCCTTGCGCAAGTCGCTGGAAAAATTCTATCCGCAACTGCGAGAGGTGAAACTCCTCGACTACAAGGTGCGTGTGCTGGCGGCCAATCGAGGGACCGAGTCAAAGGTCCGCGTATTGATCGAATCCGGAGACCACAAAGATAAATGGGGGACGGTCGGCGTCTCGGAGAACATCATCGAGGCCACCTGGCAGGCTCTGGCGGATAGTATCGAGTACAAACTTCTTGCCAAGGATTAGATGAGTTTCGTAAGCATTCGCCAAATTTATTCTTGACAGGTTGTGTAACCTCACGTAACTTAAGCAAAACTCATCGCATTGCGGGGTAGGTCCGCAAGAGTGAAGCGCGGTGAGTTGCAGTGGTCACGTAGGGGGGTGGCATGAGAAAGGCGGATATCGCTGACGAAATTTTCAAGCAGGTCGGCATTTCGAAGAATGAAGCAGCTGATATTGTGGAGTTTGTGCTGAATCTGCTCAAGTCTGTCCTGCAGAAGGGAGAATCGGTCAAAATTGCCGGGTTTGGAAATTTTGTTGTGCGGAGCAAGGGTGCCCGTAAGGGACGAAATCCGAGGACTGGAGAAGAAATCGGGATTACCCCCCGTCGCGTCGTGACATTTCGGCCAAGCCAAGTGTTCAAGAAATACGTCAATTCATAGCAGGATGCTGAAAAAGACCGCCCGCTTCGTGCTTGCGTCACTCAAGGCCTTACCGTACGATGCACGGTACGACTCGGCTTCTCGCTCGTTGCGGCCTCAATGGCGATCTTTTTGATCATCCTGCGTAAAAATAACAGACAGATCGACGATCAGCTCAGCTCCACTGAAAAACCACAACGCGCACCGTGAGGCCGGTCATGGGAACTGAGCCCAGGCTGGGGAGTAAGGTTTTCTATAAAATCGGAGAGGTGAGTCAGCTAACGAAGCTTCCTGCGTATGTGCTCCGTTTCTGGGAATCGCAATTCACCTTTTTGAACCCCAAAAAGAGTCGAGGCAATCAACGTCTCTATGTTCAACGGGACGTCGAAACCGTGCTGCAGATCAAGCGCATGCTTTATGACGAGGGGCACACCTTGGAGGGAGTGAAGCGGTATTGGGTCCGTCGCGGGCGGGCTGCCTCTCGAAAACTGAGTACCAAGGACGTCGCGAAAAAGTTGAGAGGAGACCTGCAAGTTATTCTCAAGATCATCGAATCGCATCCATGATGCGTGTCATCGGCGACGGGTGTCGAGATCGGAGATCATGGGCGAGGATGGGAACCAACGGAGATAGAAACATGTCGGGGCGTAGCGCAGCCCGGTAGCGCACTCGCTTGGGGTGCGAGTGGTCGTGGGTTCAAATCCCGCCGCCCCGACCAGTTTGCCTAGTATTGAGCGTGCGGAGAGCTGAGTGATGGATTCGCATCACTCAGCTCCACCCCCGGAGCTGCCTCAGGCAGCTCTTTTTGTTGAAAACGGACCATGCGCATCCTTGTGACCAACGACGACGGGATCCACTCACCGGGCATCACCGTTCTGGCCAAGGCTCTTGCCGCGATTGGGGAGGTGTGGGTTGTGGCTCCGGATCGCGAACGGACCGCCGTCGCGCATGCGGTTACACTGCACAAACCCTTGCGGCTCCATCGAATCGCGGCTCGTACCTTCTCCGTCAATGGGACACCGGTGGATTGTGTGAATCTAGCACTGCTCAAAGTTATGCCCAAACTGCCTCATCTCGTGGTGTCCGGCATCAATAAAGGTGTCAATCTCGGCGATGATGTGTTGTATTCGGGGACTGTTTCCGCGGCAGTGGAAGGGACTATTCTTGGCGTGCCATCCCTGGCGGTATCCCAAGAAGGGGCTGAGAAATTCCGTTTTGAAGTGGGTGCGACGTATGCCGTACGTGTCGCGCGGCTCATTCTTGCTCGCGGCCTTCCTGAAGAGACGCTGCTGAATGTCAATATCCCCGATCGTTCGCGACAGGGAGTCAGGGGGGTGCGGGTCACCTGCCTCAGCCGCAGGCGCTTCCACAATCCGATTATCGAGAAGCTTGATCCACACGGACGCAAGTATTATTGGATTGCAGGCAAGCGCATATCCTGGAGTCGCAGCAAGGACGCTGATCATGAGGCGATCGAAGAGGGGTTTGTGTCCATCACGCCGATCCGCTTGGATAGTACTCACCATGGAGTACTTGATCAGTTCCGTGCGTGGGAGCCGATGATCAAACGCGATGTCAAACGGTCTTCCGCATCGCGCTTTGCCATTGGTCCTACGGGGGAGTCGGGTGTGTGATAGGAGGATTGATCGAAGCTGTCATCAGTGAGCTGAGCCGATTCATCATTGCTTGTATTTCGAGATTCGGCTATGGGGGCATCATCTTTACCATGGCCGTTGAGAGTGCGTGCATCCCCTTGCCGAGCGAGATCATCATGCCCTTCTCCGGTTACCTTGTGCTGACCGGGGAATTCACCATGCTGGGGGTGACGCTGGCCGGTGCGGTCGGCAATGTTCTTGGTTCGATCGTGGCGTACTATGCGGGCGTGTGGGGAGGGAGGCCATTTGCGGAGCGCTATGGGCCCTATTTTCTCGTATCGCATCATGATCTCGATGTCGCTGACCGATGGTTCGCCAAATACGGCGAGGCCGCTGTCTTCTTTAGCCGCATGCTTCCGGTCGTGCGCACGTTCATTTCGCTTCCGGCGGGCATCGCGAGGATGAATTTCCCCCGGTTCGTCCTCTTCACATTTGTCGGCGCCCTACCCTGGTGCTATCTGCTGGCCTACATCGGCCTGCGCATGGGGGAACAGTGGGAGCATCTGCGTGACTATTTTCATCAATTCGACATCGTGATTGGACTCGTGCTTGCTTTGGCTGTAGGGTACTTCCTCTGGTCTCACTGGCCCAAGCGGCATATGAATCCAGAGGCCTAAGCCATATGCTCAAGTTGTTCAATACCCTCACCCGGAAGCGAGAACCTTTCGAACCCATTGAGCCAAAGAAAGTCCGCATGTATGTCTGCGGCGTCACGGTCTACGACTATTGCCATATTGGTCATGCGCGGAGTGCATTGGTGTTTGATGTGCTGCGACGTTACTTGGAATACAGCGGCTATGCCGTGACCTTCGTGAAAAACTTCACCGATGTGGACGACAAGATCATCAAGCGGGCGAACGAACAAGGTATTTCCTGTGACGTGGTTACCGCGAAGTACATACGGGCATACCAGGAAGATATGCGAAAGTTGGGAATCAGGCCGGCGACGGAAGAGCCGAAGGCCACTGAGCATATGACCGACATCATTCAATTGACGGAAGCGCTGGTTAAGAAGGGGTTGGCCTACGTCGTGGACGGCGATGTGTATTTTGAAGTCTCGAAATATCCCGAATACGGACGTCTGTCAAAACGACGACTCGAAGACATGCAAGCCGGTGCGCGTGTGGATGTCGATGCACGAAAACATCACCCGATGGACTTTGCGTTGTGGAAGAGCAGCAAGCCGGGCGAGCCGGCCTGGGAGAGCCCGTGGGGACTCGGCCGGCCGGGCTGGCACATCGAGTGTTCGGCGATGTCGATCAAACATCTCGGTGAAACCTTCGACATCCATGGTGGCGGAATGGATCTGATTTTCCCCCACCATGAAAACGAAATGGCTCAGTCGTGCGGTGCAACGGGAAAAACATTCGCGCGCTATTGGGTGCACAACGGCTTCGTGCAGATCAATCAGGAGAAGATGTCCAATTCGCTCGGCAATTTCTTCACGGTTCGTGAGATTTTCGCAAAATCTGAATGGTCGGAAGAGGTGACTGGGGAAATTCTCCGGTACTTTCTCCTTTCAACCCATTACCATGGGCCGCTCGATTTTTCTGATCAAGCCTTGAAAGAGGCCAAAAACGCCCTGAATGGTTTCTATGACCTCTTTGGACGTCTCGGCGAGCCCGATGAGAATTCGATAGCGGACCGGGACCTGGATCAGTCGGTCCAGCGCTTTACGAACTCTTTCAGAGCAGCAATGGATGACGACATGAATACACCGATGGCCATTGCTGAATTTCAGAAACTGCGGAGCGACATCAACAAACTCCTGGATCGGGGGATTTCCACGAAAGCGCGACAGATTGCCAGAGAGGAATTTCGCGCCATGGGCAATCTGTTGGGGCTGTTTCGGTTGGACAAGTGGCAGTTTCACGCCTCCGCTCCTGACACGTTGTCGGCCAATGCCGTGGAGACCGCAACGGTTCGAACTGTCCTGTCTGAAACGGACATCGAAATGTTGCTGGCTGAACGGAAACATGCCCGTAATCGGAAAGACTTTACGCGAGCGGACGAGATCAGGAAATTACTCGCCGCTCAAGGAATCATCATCGAGGACAAGCCGGATGGTACCAGCCGCTGGAAGCGCTGACGGGCAGGAGATCCTCTACGGCCTCCATGCCGTACGCGAAGCCCTGAAGGCCGGTCACCGGCCAGTACAGCGTGTGCTGGTTCTTCGGACCAATAAACAGTTTGCCGATCTGGTGCAACTGGCTCGATCTCGTCATGTTCCGATTCATATCCAGCCTCTGACCGCTCTTGACCGCCTCATGCCCAATGGCAAGCACCAAGGCGTCGTGGCATTTGCCGCAGCAAAAGCCTATCAGACGGAGGATTCAATTCTGGCTCGCGCAGCGCAACGCCATGAGCCGCCGCTCGTGGTCATCCTGGACGGTGTAGAAGACCCACACAACCTTGGAGCGGTGCTTCGGACGGCGGAGGGAGCCGGTGCTCACGGTGTATTTGTTCCCGAACGAAGAGCCGCCGGGCTCACGTCGGTAGTAGCGAAAGCTTCAGCCGGAGCGATCGATCACATTCCTGTAGCGCGTGTGACGAATCTGAGCAGATTGCTCGAGTCGTTGAAGGCGGCTGGTGTCTGGATCTACGGAGTCACGCCGTCGGCAAACAAGGTATTCACCGACGTCGATCTGCGAGGACCCATCGGACTTGTCTTGGGAGGTGAGGGAACGGGCATTCGGCCGGGAGTTCTGCAGCATTGCGACGAATGTATCCGAATTCCTTTGAGAGGCCAGGTCCAATCGTTGAATGTGTCGGCAGCCGCCGCGGTAGTCCTGTTCGAAGCGGTTCGTCAGCGCCATTCCGGTAACCAGAACCGGGGCGATGCTACCTAACTCTGAGCGCGCCCCCCTGGATGGCGGTCTTCAGTAGTTGAGCGGTATTCGATACCCGCATTTTCTTCATCATATTGGCGCGGTGTGCCTCGACGGTCTTGACGCTGATCTTCAAGCGTTGACCGATCTCCTTGTTCTTAAATCCTGCCCATATCAATTCCAGAATTTCCTGTTCGCGTGACGTGAGCGATTCAGGCCGCTTTATACGAGGAGGAGGTTCAAGGTCAGCAAGAGATTTCCGAGGCCGAGGCTTCGCAGTCGCTTTAGCCATGATGATGAGTTCTCCTTTCATAAGGATGAGTTCTCCTTTGATAGGGATACATTTCAGGTATACTCGACATGGACCAAACAAAGCACAATGCGGTCATTATGAAATGATCGATTGCGATTGTAAATGCAGGGCCTTCGGCCCTAGTAGGGTTGCTGGGTAAGGAAAGCACTCTGAGCAATTATGCATGAGAGCCAAACTCTACTGCCGTTGGTGATTGCGGGCCTTTTTGGTGGGCTCGTCGGCAGCTTCTTAAATGTATGTATTTACCGTCTTCCACGGCAGGAGTCGATCGTGTGGCCGGGATCTCATTGCCCGACCTGCTCCCACTCGATCGCTTGGTACGATAACATTCCCGTCGTGAGTTATCTGGTTCTGGCCGGCCGCTGTCGACAGTGTTCAGTGCCTATTCCCTTCCGCTATCCGTTGGTGGAGATTCTGAATGCGTTGGGTTATGTAGGGATCCTTTGGTTCTTCGGTCTTAGCTGGGCTGCCATGGCGTATGGATTGCTCTATTCGGCTCTCCTCGTCGTAGCCGGAACGGATCTTTCTCATAAGATGATTCCCAATGCCGTTACGTTCCCCGGAATCATTGTAGGTCTCATCAGTGCAGCAACAATTCTTCCGCTCGGCTTTCTGAACGGGTTATTGGGAGTTCTCGTCGGAGGAGGAATTCTATGGCTCTTGGCGTGGGCCAGCCCTTATGTCTTTGGAAAGGAGGGGATGGGAGGGGGAGACATCAAGCTGCTCGCGATGATCGGGGCGTTTCTTGGGTGGAAACCCGCGCTGATGACGATCATGGTGGGGTCTTTCTTAGGGTCGCTCGTCGGCGTGACGCTCATCGTCGCACGAGTGATCAGGCGAGAAGACTACATTCCATTCGGGCCGTTTCTTGTATGCGGCGCCTTGGTGGCGCTCTTCTTTGGGCAATCTCTTCTCGACTGGTATCAAGGGGTGCTGGCTGGCTAATGGCTCCCATGGCCACTTCTGACCGTTTAGTCACTGTATCTCTTCCGTAAGGAACTGTATCTATTGGTGTATAGTCGTGCTCTTCCGCGATCTCTTTCTCTTCTGACACTGTCCCTTCTTCGTTATTCCACACCTTCTCCGTTTTCTTTCCTTGATTCCATGGGTCAGAGCATCCCGATCCTCCTCATCGTTGTTGGGACACGATCCGCGAACGGTCTATTCCTGAGCGGCACGACTCTTGACATAGCGATCGGCCAAGCTCACCGGAGCAGTCACTGGGGGGAAGATATGAAGCAGGACGGGAAAACTTTGACGGAGCTGATGGTGGTCGTGGGAATCATCGGAATGGTCTCGATCATGGCGATTCCCAACTTCTTGGGCCTCAACTCCCGTACGCAGGTCCGCTGCACCACGGAAGAGGTCGCCTCTGAACTCCGTCTTGCGAAGCAGCTTGCATTGACCTATCGCGATCGGGTTCGGATTCTCATCGATATGGAGCAACAGGAACTGATCACCCAGTTTGTCAATGGCGGCACCATTCACCATGTGTATCGCTACGGGGGGAAGGGTCTTGTGATCGAGGAGCCAAGCACAGGACCGGAGATCCAGTTTCATCCAAGCGGACGCTCGGCCACTGCAACGACGATCCAACTCCGCAGCCATGAAGGCCAGACCCAAAAACTCACTGTGAGCCTCACGGGTCGGGTATCAATCCTATGAGCGACTCACTTCAGCAGAACGGCTTCAGTCTAGTCGAGGTGATGGTGGCGATGATGATTTCCGGAATCGCATTGATGGGGGCCCTGGGTGCGGTGGAGGTTTCGTCGAAACATCTGCAACAGGGCGGTCTGAGCAATAAGGCGTTGGAACTGGCCCAGGCCAGATTGGAAGTGAAGCGTTCTGTTCGCTGGCAGTCTCTTCTGGAAGATGACCTGGATCGTGATGGCATTCCCGAAACGTTCATGGTCGATGACGGCCGGGGCTGCGATGTCACTGCGGGCGATGGGATCTACACGGCCATGCATGAGCGCGATGGAGTGACGGTTGTGTGGACGATCGAAAGTCAGCGTCCTGGACCACTCAGCGGCTCTGGGATGGTGACGATCCGAGCGGTCGCTTCCTATCCTGGGCTAAGAGGGCAACCGAGAGAAATCCATGTGGCGACCATTCGAGCCAATCCCGGATATGTGGGGCAGCAATGAGCCGCGATGGCGCTATCACTTCTGACTCAACAGGAATACGACGAGCTGATGCAAGGCTACGGAGCGCGCTATTGGGATAAGCTCGGTGTCGCGTATACCGACGACTTCACTCTCTATCGTGGAAAGGGCTGTGAGGTTTGCAATCACAGTGGGTTTAAGGGACGGGTCGCGTTGCATGAACTCCTGGTCGGATCTGAAGATATCAAAAACCTGATTCAAGGGAAGGCGAGAACGGCTGAAATCCTGAGCGTAGCCATGCGCGATGGAATGGCCACGCTGCTGCAAAATGGCATTCAAAAAGTGCTGAAGGGTGTTACGACATACCGCCAGGTCCGTGCCGTCGCGATAAAGTAGCGTGAACAGGACATACGAAGCCACTGAGCCCGTTAAGGGGTCCGCTCCAAGATCGATACGAACGTCTTCAGCTTCAGGAGCATCTCGGGCGATACCTTGATAAATTCCAGCCCGCACCGATGCCCTGAAACCCAACGAACGGCTGCCAGTTCAATATCAGCCGGCGCCTCTCCGTTTAGGAAATCGAGCTCCAGAGAAACATAGGTCGAGACGGCGGGAAGGTGCTCCGCCGTGATGGCACATCCCTGTGACGAAAGGTTCAGGGCAGTTCCTTCCGTCGTGTGAGGAACATTGCCCAATTTGCAAGGAAGCTGGATGGCGAACCGTGGGACCTTACGAGACTCTTGTGTCATCCACCGCTCACGAGCCGGCATTGAGATTCCCTGCGCTTGATTCGCGTTGTCCATCCGCAGTTGCCTCAACAAGAACCCTAGTGGTGATTGCGCATTCTGTCAACCAACGATATCCGCTCTGCCGTTCGAAACAGTACAGCGCCCCAGCCGAAAATTGTCGTGCATTCGCGCGAAAAATGGCCGCGATCATTAAGTCTCGTCCGATAAGGATTACCATCAAATCAAGCAGTTAGATGAAGAAAATGACGTGTCTAGGACGGCATGCCCCTTGCTCGATTAGGAGACGCCATGTTGTGCCAAAGAGAAATAGCCACCCGGCGACTTCGAACAAACCAGCAGGGCTTTACGCTGCTGGAGATCATGATCGTCTCTGCCATTATTGGGATTAGCGCTGCCATCGCGGTACCTAACTTTATGACAATGTACGCTCGCCACGAACTCTACCAGGCGACCACGAGTTTATATAACAGACTCGTTTTTGCACGATCGGCGGCCATCAGCCGCAATGCCATGATGGTGGCGACCCCCACAAATCTTCCATCCGGGGAGGGGCAGGTCACGTTCACAGCCCCTCTGGGTATCGAGACATTCCCGCTCAAAGTGACATTTGTACTTCCCTTACCGGCTCAGCCAATTGGGTTTACGCCGAGAGGCTTGAGCACAACGCCTCTAGCCACTCAAACGATTCAACTGCAAAGCGTTCGTGACCCAAATTTGATCTATTCGATCTCATTGGCCCCGTCCGGCAAGGTCACCTGGTGTACCAGTCAGATCAACCCCTGCATACAGAACCGGTAGAGAGAAAGCAGGTGATGAGATGAAGTGCGGAAATGAGAAAGGCTTCACATTGGTGGAAGTTCTGGTATCAGCCGCAATTCTTGGTGTCGGAGTCATGGGAATGGCAGCGATGCAAGGCATGGCCCTATCCAAAAACGTCGATGCCAATGACCTCTCGGTCGTCACCAATATTGCCTCGGACATGATGGAACGTATTCAAGCCAATCGGCAGTATGCTTGGGCATATCACAATGTTCAGACAATTGGGCCAGGAAATTGTGCTGCGGTTCCCGCTCCGCCGCCAACAGGTGTTACCAAACCTACTCCTGTCAATATCACGCGGGTTGTTCAGGGTGACTGCACACAATGGCGTACTTTGGTGTTGGCATCGAATCTGACCAATGTACAGGGACAGGTCCAGGTCACCAATGGGATCCCGGCGAATCCGTCACTGGGGGCAAGGCAGGTGGTTGTGCAGGTGCAATGGAATGATCGGGGGGCGGGACAACGGCTCAGAACTGTCAGTTTTCAGACGACTCTCGTTCCGGAATGAAAGCGATGACACAACCGGGCAGCAAATGGGTGATTCGATGATCATAACCGAAAAGCCATGCCTGGCCAATGCACGAGGATTTACCCTGACAGAAGTGATGATTGCGGCCGCGATGTCCACCGCGATTATCGCGGCCGGTTTGGGAGCTCTCACGGTCACTCAAAAGACGGCAAGAGTGACGAATCAAGTGGTCAATACTCAGACGACCGCAAGGAACGGGCTTGACATGATCACTGCGGATTTGAAGCTGGCAGGTTTCGGTATGCAAGGCCTAATGGGCGGGCCAGTTGGCAATTGTGTTGTCAATGGAACTCCTGCGGCGGTGATTCCGGCGGATAATAATGCACTCGGTGCGGACTTTGGACCAGATTCGATTTCGATGGTCGTCCCAATGACAAATTCGATCGCTGCGGTAGGACCGACGTGGCAACTCTTTATTGCAGCTCCTGGAACGATTGGCGGTCCGAGTCAACCGATTGCGACGCTCCCTTTGGTCAACAACGCAACGACCAGTATGGCGACTGCAATCCCCGGCGGAGCAGCGGCGCTTCCTGGGATGTCGGTAACAGTTGGAGGTGTCGCAGGTTCACGCATTGCGGCCGGAGGTGTAACCCCTGCCGCTCTCACTCTAAACCCGGCAATTCCTATACCCACGACATTTGGAACAGGCACACAGGTCTACCTACTGCAATGCATCACTTATCAAGTCATTCCGCCTCCGGATCCCCTCAATCTCTGTCAAGGGAACGCGCCTTGTCTGGTTCGAGGAGTAGCTCCGGCTGGCGTCGGTGGACCGCCAAACTGTAACAACCCAGGTAACAATTGTGTGCCGATCATGGATGGAGTCGAAGACCTGCAGTTGGCCTATGCCTGCGACGGCTGCAATATCAATATCAATTCAGGAGACTCGGACGGCGCCATTGACGACATGAACGGATCCAATTCATTCGACCAGGGGGACTTCCTAACCAACGTAAATTGGTTCCTTCCTCCAAACACCAAGATGACGACGAACAAGATCCGCATGGTGCAGGTCAGCATCGTCGCTAGGCAAACCAGAACCGATCAAGGAATGGGTGAGGCAAATCAAATTGTCGTGCATAACAGAGTGATTCCCACGATCAGCGATCATAATCATGCGACCGGGGTGTTTGTCATCGGTGACAACAATACGCCGGCTCAACAGCAGAGCTATTTCCAGTTCAGGCGACGGATCCTGACACGGACGGTTGAACTCAGAAACCAGAGGTCGTAACGATGAAGGCATGTAATAGTTTGGAGAGATTTAGACAGAAAGCCATCGATGAACGCGGTGTGTCATTCATGGCGGTGATGATCATCACCCTTATGGCCGGAGCACTAGGCGTTGCGGCCTTGACGATGACTGGTCTGGAAAATTCAACGGCTGGTGCCATGCGCATGTTGGAAGAGGGTACCGATGCGGCTGAGTCCTGTGTGGGAATGGGGGTTAAGGTCATTCAGCAGTCAATCGACACTGGTGCCGTTCCTGCGACGCTGATCGCACCGTCCGGGCCGGTTCCAGCCGCCAATGCAGCGTTTCTGGGACAGGAGTTTTATGCTCTGGCAAATAGTCCTGATGTGGCGTGGGGACCTGGAGCTGCGCCAAACATCACGATGAATGTCAATAATTACGTGGTAAATGGCGATATCGACAAACAGTTTAGCAAGTACCATCCTGGTTCGGCTGAAGCGATAGACTACTTTTTTCGTATCGATTGCCAAGCGGTGAATGCATCGACGGGTACGACAAGCCGTGTCATCGCGGTCTATCAGTGCCTAATGCAGAAGGATGGTGATAGCTGCACACCGCGCTTTCTGTAGTGCACGAGCTTCCTGGTGGCTGGATAAGTGAATGGAGGCCAGATCCATGATCAGTAAAGAGATAAGAAAATACTACACTCATCGCACCGCAATTCTGGCACTGGCCCTCGCTTTTGGAATGATAACCAGTCTGAGTGCCAGATCGATTTATGCCGATCAAGCCGATCAGCAGCTTCCAATGGTGTCGGTCGGATACCAGAGCGGAACCATCACAGGTGTCTATGAAGAGACATTCCAGATCGATCATAGGACGTACAGTTTGACTCCTGATGCAGTGTTGCTCGATCGGCACGGCCATGAGCTGCATTCAAGACACCTTCGAGTGGATATCGAAGTCAAATATCATCTCCAGAAAGATTCGAAAGACAAGATTGATCGGATGATTCTGTACTTGCCGTATTAGCCCAGCGCCAACATGACGAAGGAGAAGAGGGAGGGGGCCATGAATAGCAGGAACATCGCACTTCGTGGAACCGCCATGCTTGCGTTGATAGGGTGTCTGACTACCTCGCAAGCAGGGCATGCGCAAACCATGGACCAGTACTACGCCGTTCCTCCTTTTGTGAGCGACCAAGTCGCGCCCAACATCATTTTGGTGCTGGATAATTCTGGCAGTATGAGTGGTCTCGGCTGTGACCGCAATGATGATGGGGACTGTATCGATGCAGCCGATCTGGCATTCACGAATACGACCAACTGGTCAGGCTATTTCGATTCTCTTCTTTGCTATACCTACGATACTGGCGCTGATACGCGCTTTGAGCCAGCGACAGTTAAGGCGACATTGGCTACGGCCTGTAGCGGTACAGAATGGGATGGGAACTTCCTGAATTGGGCAACGTTTCGTCGATTCGATGCACTCAAGAAAGCTATGAGCGGTGGGGATTGTTTCGTCGCTCGTGCGGCTGATGGCACCTGCCCCACGAACGGCACTCCCGCACTGAAGACGGTCAGAGCACAGGCTTCCGGAATCAATACGGAGCTTGCCGCAGTGAACTACAATGCTGGAGTCGGGCCCAATACCTATGTTGGAAGAATTCCTTCAGCTGACGGAGGGAGTAATCCAGCCACTATTTATATTGGCACCGACGCCGCCTATTTCTGCGTAGACAACGACAATACTTTTAATAGCAACTGCGGTGATAGCTTCAGCCAGCGGAAATACGAACTCAAGATCGGCTATAGCGCTGAACCGACCGGAGTCATTCAGCAGATTGGAGCCTCAGCACGATTCGGTCTCTTTGAATTCAAACCGTCGGGTGACGGTGCCCGTATGTTGGTGGGTGTTGGGTCCCGCCAGTCGATCAATTTTAGCGACAATAATGTAGAGACCTTTAATACCAATACGGCTGCCATGCTCGATGCAGTCGGAGAATCGTTTCCATCGACCTGGACACCTCTTTCCGAGTCGCTCTATGAAACGACACGCTATATCGCACAGATCAACTCCACATACCTGGCTGGATCCTATGTCTATCCGATCGCTTTTTCTGGGGGAAATTCAAACGGTGTGGCTTTTCAGGCGACAGGGGCTGGCTCAATCGGAGCACCTGAGATCACGGTCTTGACCGGGACAGAAGTATGCCCATCCGGATACATTACTAACGCGTGCGGACGTGATCCCTATTTTTTCGGCAGCAATCATACGCCGGCTTGGGCATCGACTTCTACACAAGTCGCCTGCTGCAAAACGTTTATCATCATTGTGACGGACGGGGAACCGACGCAGGATACGAACATCCCCGCTGCGTTGCAGGATTATGCACACGGAAAGCATGGCTTGCATTGTACTGGAGGGAACGCAACGATCCATGCACCCAATGGCACCTGCAATACAAATCAAAATACCCCGAGCGGTACCCTCTTGGGGGAACACAAGACCGACTATGCCAGCACCGGAAACCACTATTTGGATGATGTGGCCTACTGGGCCCACACGACTGACTTGCGACCTTGCAACGGAACAGCCGATGGATTGATCCCGGTTCTGAACGTGACGGGCCATTGCTTACAAGGTCTCCAGAACGTCACCGTCTATACGTTCTTTGCATTCGGAAATATTGCAGGTCGTGAAATACTTATGCATGCGGCCCAGCTGGGAGGATTCGAGGATGCCAATAACAATAATCTCCCAGATCTCGTTTCAGAATGGGACAAGGTGATCAATGCCACCGGCGCGCCGGGGACTGATGGAATCCCGGACAATTATTTCGAATCATCCAACGTTGACGATTTACAAGATCGTCTAATGGCTACGATCACAGCCATCTTGCGAAAGAGCGCTTCGGGTACATCGGTCTCAGTATTATCGTCATCATCGACCGGTGAAGGGTCGATCTATCAGGCCTATTTCTTCACCAGCGACATCGGACAGAACGGAACGAACGTCAAGTGGACGGGTTATGCGCACGGCCTATTCGTCGATGGTTTCGGAAACTTTCGAGAAGACACGGTAAAAGATGGCGTGCTTGATTACAAGAACGATCTGATCATCACAACGCGGTTCGACAATAATCCGACCAGTCCAACATATAAGAAAGTGCTAGTCGATAAGTTTACTGACGCCAACGGTGATGGTGTTGCCGATAGTGCAGTGCCCAGCGTGGTCGGCGATGATCTGAAAAACATCAAGCCGATCTGGGAAGCCGGAGCAGAGCTTGCCAACACTTCCTCCGCCTCACGCAAGATTCTCACATGGGTTGATCCAAATAATAACGGCCTCGTTGAATCTACCGAACAAATAGCCTTCACCACTGCCAACTGCGCTGCCCTGAGGGACTATCTTCGCTATTCGGGTGATGTTTGTACAGGGAGCAGTAACGCGATGAATCTCATCAACTTCATCCGAGGCGATGAGGTGCCAGGTCTGCGTACCAGAATGATCGAGGTTCCAGTTGGCAGCGGGACTTTTAAAGTTTGGAAACTGGGCGATGCAGTTCATTCGACGCCGACAATTGTGGCGGCGCCCACAGCTCGATTTGATCTTAAGTATGGCGACGCGTCATATAACACGTTTTATCAGCAGTATCGCAATAGGCGTCAGGTCATGTACCTGGGGGCAAACGACGGAATGCTTCATGCCTTCAACGGCGGGTTTTATCACAAAGGCGACGACCCGGCGACTCCAGGGACCGTTGAGCATGGCTGGTTTACCAAAAGTCCATCAAATAACGGGAGTGGTGCAACCTTGGGCGCGGAGTTGTGGGGATTAGTTCCCATGCAGTTACTTCCGCAACTGCAGTGGTTAGCCAAGACCGACTACACACACGTGTATTATGTCGACTTGAAGCCAACCATCGCAGACGTCAGAATTTTTACTCCTGATGCCGATCATCCTGGTGGATGGGGTACGATTCTAATCGGAGGGTTCCGCATGGGTGGGAGCTGTGGGAGATGTAGCGTAGGGTCTGGGGCACCTCCTATGACCGCCAACATTGGTGGGGTCCCACGTACGTTTTATAGCGCGTTTTTTGTCCTCGACATCACCAATCCTGAAGTGGATCCGAAAATTGTGTGGACGTTTGCCGATGCCGATCTCGGTTTGACAACGAGTGCTCCGACCGTGGTTCGTGCCAACCCAAATAGTGATGCCATCACCAGTAAGGTCAATGAAAAATGGTATGCTGTCTTCGGATCAGGCCCCAATAGTTATCAGGCAGACCTTCCAACTCCGCCAGACCAGATCGGGGCTCTCTACACGATAGATTTGGCATCAGGCCCCGGTGTGGCGAACGCCAATGTAACGCGCATGCCAGTCGGAGCCTTCCGATCGTTCATGGGTCCCTTGGTTTCGGTTGATAAGAACCTCGATTTTAGGACAGATGTTATATATGCAGGGCGTACGCTGCATGACGGGTCGTTACCCTGGAGAGGCAAGATGTATCGTCTTACTATGAGCTGTTCGGCTGCGCCTTGCATGCCGACCAGCTGGGGTATCGCCAACGGAGCGACTCGTGCGCCGACGGAAATGATCGATACCTTCAACGACCCAATTCTGGGAACAGTTGAAATAGGCCCACCGACGGCCGCCCCGACGTGGACGGTCGACGACAGTAATCAGGTGTGGATCTTCTTTGGGACCGGACGCTATCTAGGAAACGCCGACAAGGTGGATAATAATATTCAGCGTCTTTACGGTATGAAAGACAAGGTGATCAATGGCACTTGCACAGAGGCCACTACGACCAATTGTTGGACGAATGATCTTGTTAACGCTACGAACGCAGTGGTCTGCTTAGTTTGTAGCGGCTCGACGAACCAAGTGACGGATCCGACCAATCCCGGTGTTACCACCTTCAACGGGACAGGAACAACGTCAATGATTGGGCTGGTTGCCTCGAAAGATGGCTGGCGTATCACCTTACCTGGGCCGTCCAGCATCGTCAATGGAGGCATCACGACTAATTACTCAGCTGAGCGGTCTGTCGTGAATCCGACTCTGTTCGGAGGAACCATATTCTTTCCAACGTTTGCTCCGACTTCCGATTTCTGTGGGTCAGACGGGATCAGCTATTTCTATGCGCTATTCTATAAGACCGGAACTGCGTCCACGTCACCGGTGATTGGAACTTCAACCTCCGGTAGCAACACGAATGTGACGACAAAGGGCGTGTTGGGAATCGGGATGGCTTCGAGTTTCTCAGTCCATGTGGGGAATGAAGGAGCTACGTTGTACTCTCAGATGAGTAATAGCAATACATCGGCACCGCCAGGAGGCGTGGGTGATTTATACAGCAGATTTGTCAGCTGGGTGCATCAACGTGACTGAAGTAACTACAGGGGAGTGTCTTGGTCAGCTCATGGCACGGACCATTCGTGCTATGAGCTGAATCACGCGATTGGAAGAAACAGCTTTGAGCAATGTGCGCAGGTACAACTTAACTCCTGTCAATTCGTGGCTCTTCGCTCTGGGTGTCTGTACGGCATTCGTCACCGCGTCCTGTACCGAATCCTCTCCAAACACTGTCACTAGTTCAGCTCCTGCCAAGGGGAATCTGCCCCCCGCTATCACATCCGCGAGGATCATGAATGACCCCATTCCACTGACCGGACCGGTAGAGGTCCAGGTTGATGGACAGGATCCCGAGCGTGAGGCGGTCTCATTCACATACCAATGGTATGTCGATAATGCTCCCATCTCGAGGCAAACCAATGCGACTCTTCCGGCTGAACTGTTGAGACGTGGGCAAACGGTTTTCGTAGAGATTATTCCGTCAGACGGTGCGAATAAAGGTCAGCCTTATCGAACGAAGAGCGTGGTGGTGGGAAACACGGCTCCAAAAGTGACGACTGTCTCGCTATTGCCCCAGATGGCTCGCGCCGGTGACAAAATTGAAGCACAGGTTGAAGCGCATGATCCAGACCATGATCGAGTAGACTTGATCTTTAAATGGGTTCGCAATAACGCTGTGATCAAAGAAGGGGATGAACCCTTTCTCGATACCACCGGATTTGCCGTTCGCGATATGATCGCGGTCGAAGTGATGGCCTCTGATCCTGCAGGTTCAGGCAATTCGTTAAAATCCGGCCCCCTCGTACTCGGCAACAGCGCTCCGCGGATCGTATCGACTCCTCCTCCATCCGCCGGTCAAGAACGATTTGATTACGCGGTGAAAGCGTTGGATCCTGATGGCGATCAGTTGACCTATTCTCTGGAAATGGCGCCGCCGGGGATGATCATCGGCTCGGAGTCAGGTCACATTGGATGGCAGATCCCAACCGATCAACAAGGCACATTCCACGTCAAGATAGTGGCAAAGGACGGGCAGGGGGGGCTAGCCTCGCAGGAATTCGACTTGACCCTGAGTGCCGCAGCCCCCTCCTATCCCTTCGGGAGCCTGAAAGTTTCATCAAAGATAGTACATCTGCTTGTCTCCGCGTTTTCCTGTCTGTTACAATCGCATCAATGACAGTGGGAGGGAGACCACCCCGCGCTCGTGCGTAAGCTCAAATTACGAGAAGGCACCAATACCGCCGTCCTGTTCGGTCATCACGACCGACATCTCAAGTTAATTGAAGACGAACTGGGTGTACGGCTTTCCGCACGGGGCGAAGAACTGACCTTGGATGGCCTTCCTGAGGCCGTCCGTCAAGCAGAACGCATCCTCCTCGAACTCGCTTCTCTGACTCACGAAGGCATTACACTTCAAGCCGATGATGTGACCCACGCCCTCAGCGCATTGCGCCGAACTCCCGAGGCTTCCCTCAGAGATGTGCTCGGCGAATCGGCGATGATTGTAACGAAAAAGCGATTCGTCGGTCCCAAGTCTCCGACTCAAAAAGTCTACATCGAAGCGATCGAGCAACACGATATTGTCATTGGCATCGGGCCGGCCGGGACAGGCAAGACCTATCTGGCCATGGCTATGGCAGTCAGTGCCTTGATGAACAAGGAGGTGAGTCGGATTATTCTTGCCCGCCCTGCGGTCGAGGCGGGGGAGAAACTCGGTTTCCTGCCGGGCGACATCTATGAAAAAGTGAATCCCTATCTGCGGCCTCTCTACGACGCACTGTTTGACATGATGGACATGGAACGGGCAAACCGGTTGATCGAGCGAGGCGATATTGAAATCGCGCCGCTGGCTTTCATGCGTGGGAGAACACTGAACGATTCCTTCGTTATTCTGGACGAAGCGCAAAATGCCACCGCTGAGCAGATGAAGATGTTCCTTACCCGGCTGGGCTTCCATTCGAAAGTGGTGGTGACCGGCGATATCACGCAGGTGGATCTGCCGACCGACCGAGTCTCGGGCCTCATTCAGGTCAAAGAGATACTTCGCGATGTTGAGGGGATCGCCTTTGTCTACTTCGATGAGACAGACGTCGTAAGACATCGACTGGTCCAAGAGATTATTAAGGCGTACGATCGTCATCAGTCGATGAGTGGTGATCCTCGATCGACTCGCGAGCCGGGTACCTCTTCGCAGCGTCAACCCTCGAACCCACGCAAGTCTCCCGCCACCCGCCCGTCGTCTCGCGACCTCTCCGGAAGTTCTCATTGATGGCTGTCTATCTTCGCGTGAGCCTCACGCGACTTGCCGTGCGGCACGCTTCCTTGGTACATCTGGCCGAGCGTGTGTTGAAGGCTGCCGGAGAGGCGAAGTCGGAGTTGAGTCTAGAGTTGGTAGGGGACGTACGCATACGCCGATTGAATCGGGAGTATCGCAAGCAGGATCGAGCCACAGACGTGTTGGCTTTCCCAACACGTGAGGCAGTTATGCCCGGGAACCTGCGCCCTGCGACCGGTATGCTCGGCGATGTCGTGATTTCCTTACCGACCGCGGTTCGCCAAGCAAAGGAAGCCGGACGATCGATCAATGATGAGCTGGCCATGCTCTTGGTACATGGGGTGCTTCATCTTTGCGGATACGATCATGAACGGAGTGCGCGAGAGGCGGCGCGAATGTTGCGTCGTGAACGAGCCGTTCTTGGAATGATTGCTCCCGTGCCTTGCCTCGTAACTGGTCGTGCCGGACGGCGCACAAAGGATCGCTGAGAATGGGATGGTTTCAACGACTGAGCGAAGGACTCGGCAAGACACGAAATATCGTGCAGCAGTCGCTGGATCGCTTTCTTGGACGAGCGCCGGACCAAGAGCTTCTTGAGGATCTTGAAGCGGCCCTACTCACTGCTGATCTGGGTGCTCGGGTCGTCGATCGCGTGATGCGGCAGGTCGGTGAGGAAGCACGCGGGGCGGAGGCGAAAACTTCAGAAGGGCTTCAGAATGTCCTCAGTCGGTCGCTGTACGGCATATTGAAAACGGTATCGGGGTCGACACTGGAACAGCTCATCAATGAAGGCTCCAGACCGTTTGTCATCCTGGTCGTCGGGGTGAATGGTGTCGGAAAAACGACTACGATCGCCAAGATCGCACAGCGGGTGACGCAGGCTGGGCATCGATCACTGCTCGTAGCCGGGGATACCTTTCGGGCAGCCGCCATTGAGCAATTGCAAGTGTGGGGCGATCGGGTCGGGGCGGAGGTGATTCGCCAGCGCCACGGCGCCGATCCTGCGGCGGTTGCGTTCGATGGAATCGTCGCGGCCAAAGCCAGGAAGGCGGACGTGGTGTTGATCGATACAGCTGGCCGCTTGCATACGAAGTCAAATCTTATGGACGAACTGCGGAAAGTGAAACGGGTGATTGGCCAGGAATTGCCCGGTGCCCCACATGAAGTATTGTTGGTGTTGGATGCCACCGTCGGGCAGAACGCGCTGTCCCAAGCCCGTCAATTCCATGAAGCGGTGGGGGTCACGGGGCTTGTTCTGACGAAGCTGGACGGGACTGCACGAGGCGGGATCGTCGTGGCGATTGCCGACGAACTGAAGATTCCTCTTCGCCTGATCGGTGTAGGAGAAGGAGCCGAGGACCTGCAGGACTTCAATGCCGAAGCGTTTGTGGCGGCTCTATTCGGACAGCCGGCTTCCTGCTCATAAACCACGCCTTTTCTTCTCATTGTCCCCAGTGTCGTGCTATTCTTTTTTTCGCAGTGAGCATCGTTTCAACTTGAAGAGGGTCGGCAGCGATGAACAAACTCTTGATCGTGGACGACGATCAGATGAACTGCGATTTGTTGCAGAACGTCTTCACCCGCCTCGGATACCGGGTCATCTCGACAACCAGCGGACGAGAAGGTCTTGGTCTATTTCGCGCCCACCGCCCGAGGGTCACCCTCCTGGACCTGCGGATGCCGGAGATGGACGGATTGACTATTTTGAAGGAAATCCGGGCGATCGACCCCCATGCGCCGGTGATTATCCTGGGGGGTGGCGCGACGGAAGTCCAAGAGAATCAAGCGAGAGCCCTACGGGCTACCGATTTTATACGGAAAGGGTTGTCACTGGACGTTCTTGTCGAAGCAGTCAATCGAATCGCACAGCTTCCTGCACAATCGACCAGCGCGTTACTCCAGCTGGATAACGGAAGCGTGATTCAGCAGATTGATGAGTCGATCTTGGTGGTCGACGACGAACCGCTCGTGTGTGATCTCCTTGTCCGGTTCCTAAGCCTACGCGGCTATCGAGCACTCGGCGTCAAGGACGGTCACGATGCTCTGCGGATGGTAGAAGATATGCCGCCGGATGCGATTTTGCTCGACATGATCATGCCCGGACTGCCGGGAATCGATGTGCTCCGTACTCTGCGCGAGAAAGACTACTCGGGTGGCATCATCATTATGACCGGGAGCCAGAACGAAGAGTTGCTCCAAGAAGCCTGGAAGCTAGGTCCCCAGGAGATTCTTCTGAAACCCGTCGATCTCGAGCGCCTCCTGACCGCGATCCAGCTTGTACTCGTCTGCCGCGAGTGTTAAAAAGTTTCCTGATGTCTATCGGGAAACTGGCCGTTCGATCTTGCCTCACTAGTCTCCTGTTGATTTCCGCCGTCTCAGTCCGGGACGCTTCAGCCCTCCCATCCAACGTGGATGTCACACTCGTTCACCACGACCTCTCGGTCCAGGTCACTCCCGCTGCTCATGAGTTGGCCGCAAGCGATCGGATCGAACTGGAGGTTGCCCCACGCGTAACGTCCGTCACGTTCACGCTTGCACCTGCGCTGAACGTCGAGTCGATCACGATGGGAGCATCTTCGGTCCCAAGCGGAACGGGAATGTCGGGTGACGTCGTTCCGTTCACGAGAAAACAACTCCTTGGGACTTCCACCCAGCATGTCAGTGTGACGCTTCCCCAGGACCATAGCCGGAAGATGACATTGGTCTGGACATATCGAGGCCAAATCAATGACCCGCCGAAGGAACCGCGTCACTTGCGGTTTGTCACACCCAGCGAAACCGCGGGACATATCGGCTTGGAGGGCGTGTACTTGAGCGGTGAAAGCCAATGGTACCCCGATGTCGCCGGCTCACTCAGTACGTATCGGGTGACGACTCGGATTCCGCAGGACTGGACCGTGGTCGCGTCGGGACGGAAGGAAGCGGGAACGACGAACGCGGGAATGGTCTCCTCGACCTGGGTCGCCCACGACCAATCTGAAGCGTTCACGTTCGTCGCCAACAAGTTTGTGGTCAAATCGCGAGAATGGAAAGGTCCGGGCGGGCAGCGGGTGGAGCTCTTGACCTATTTCTTTCCCGAGAATGCCGGCTTGGCGGATGAGTATCTCGAGGCAACGGCAAAATATCTCGACGCGTATGTCCGGATACTCGGTGACTATCCTTTCGAGAAATTTGCGGTGGTGGAGAATTTTTTCCCGAGCGGCCTTGGTATGCCGTCGTTCACCCTCCTCGGCAGCGGCAGCATCAAGCGGCACTATGTACAACCCTATGCGTTGGGCCATGAGATCGTCCACTCCTGGATCGGGAATTCGGTGTTCAATCGCGATGATCACGGCAACTGGGTTGAGGGATTGACGACCTACCTGGCCAATTACTACTGGCACGAGTTGGTTCAGGATCCCGCGCAGGCGTTTGAGCAAAGACGAATGATGCTGCAAGGGTACAATCTCTATGTGAAATCGGACGAGGATTATGCCGTGGCGCAGTTCCTCAGAAAACACGACGAGAAGGACAACGCCATCGGATATCAGAAATCGGCCTTCGTGTTTCACCTCCTTCGGGGAGAGATAGGGGATGGGCCGTTCTGGCGAGCCATGAAGACATTCGCCGGCCGATATCGCAATCGCCCGGCGGATTGGAGCGGACTCGAGGAGGTCTTTTCTCAGGAGAGCGGCCGAGACTTGCGCTGGTTTTTCGAACAATGGGTCGAGCAGCCCGGCGCCCCGGCGCTCTCCTTGGGAGATGTCCGTACCCAGCGAGTGAAGGGTGATGGTGAAAAAGAAGTTTGGAAGCTGACCGTCCAAATTCAGCAGACTGGGAAGCCCTTTCGGATGGCGATTCCCATCCGCATCGTGACGAAGGACGCAGTCGAACTCAGGTCGGTCATGCTGAGTCATTCGCAGACGAGCGCCGCCGAGTTCGTCCTTCCCGATCAGCCATTGCGGGTCGAGCTCGATCCGGACTTGATGACCTTTCGCCGGTTGACGAGGCGCCAACTGCCGCCGATGCTGAACGGCTATGTAACCGATCCGCGCAAGACCGTGATGCGGACGTTTTCCGACCCTGCCTCTCCGTTGCAGCAGGTGGTGTCCCGCATCGTCGATCGAGAACTGCCGGAATCGCAAAGAGCGAAGGTCCTGTCCATGAATGAGAATGCCCTTCCGCATGAAGGGTCGGTCCTTGTATTGGTTGAAGGCGATCAGTATCAAGCAGCTCAATCGGTCGTGCAGGAATCCTGCGGTGACCGGGTAGCCCTCAAGGATGGCGGTTTCCGGATCGATGGCAAGGTCTATGACGGACCGAAGATGGCAGTGCTGTTTTCCTGCCCTCGTGCGAATGTGCCGGGTAGTGTCATCACGGTCATGTATGGTGTGTCATCCGGCGCAGTCGAAAAAGTTGCGAGACTCTTGTTTTACTATGGTTGGCACAGCTATGTGATTTTCCAGGATGGAACCGTGACAAAACGAGAGGTGTGGCCCGGTGAATCGGACGTGAAGGAGGTCAGGATTGAAACGACGTCATAAAGCTGGAGCAATTTGGGTCTGGGGTCTCTGTGTGCTAGTTGGCATTCCCGCCTTTGGGCTGGCGGCTGACCAGGAGAACACAGCCGCGGTTTCATCACGGTCTATAGAACGCCACCTGGCCAACATTCGTCAGCTTACATTTGGACGTCAGAATGCTGAGGCCTATTTCTCGTTCAGCGGCACCAAATTGATCTTTCAATCGACAAACAATTGGCCGAAGAATTCGCAAGCGGCCACCTCAAAGCCGGCCAATACAGGGCTGGGATGCTATCAAATGTATGTGATGGATCTGGAGACCAAGACTGTTCAGCTGGTCAGTACCGGCGCGGGGGCGACGACCTGCGGGTATTTTTTCTCCGGTGACGGACGGGTGCTCTATTCGTCCACTCATGCCGCCGGACCCGGTTGCCCTCCGAAGCCGAAACGAGACGGAGCATATCGCTGGGCGCTCGATGACTATGATATCTACGCCGTCGATCTCGACGGGCAGCACGCGCAAAGACTGACATCGTCACCGGGATATGACGCAGAGGCTACGATCTCACCCAATGGGAAAACTATCGTGTGGACGTCGGTCAAGGACGGAGATCTCGATCTCTATGCCATGAATCTCGACGGCACGAATGTTCGACGTCTCACGGATGACGTCGGCTACGACGGCGGGGCATTTTTTTCACCCGACAGCGCACGAATCGTCTATCGAGCGGCTCATCCAACCGACCCAACGGAAACGGCGAAGTACCAGGACCTGTTGGCGCAACGGCTGGTTGAGCCTGGTCAGCTTGAAATTTTTGTCATGAATGCCGATGGGTCAGGAAAAAAGCAGGTGACGTCGACCGGCGCCTCGAACTTCTCTCCCTATTTTCACCCGGACGGCAGACGCATCATCTTTTCTTCCAATATAGAGACGAGAGGGAATGGAGGTCGGCCCAGTTTCCATCTCTATCTGGTGCGTGACGACGGAACCGGGCTGGAACGTCTGACCACGGAAGGTCAGTTTAATAGCTTTCCCATGTTTTCACCGGACGGGAAACGTCTTGTGTGGGTATCCGATCGCAATGCTAAAGAACCGGGCGAGTTCAACGTGTTTCTGGCCGACTGGGTTCCTTGAGGCACGGTGATCGGCGATGAGCGATTGATGGCCAATTCCGGGGATTCAGGAGTCCTCGTCACAGATCGCATTCCGATGAGCGTGCTGTCTCAACCATCCTGGAAAACTGCCTCATCGCTCGCTGCATGCGGTTGCGCCGGTGCGGCACTGATCATCAGCTTCCTCGGCTTGGCCCAGTTTGATCTGTCTATCATCTGGTATGTGCGATCAGTGACGATTCATCTCCCCTGGGATCAACTCACTGTTCCGTGGATGGCCTTCACCAGTAATACGGGAGACTGGATCGGCCAAGGATGGCATCTGGCGGCCATGAGCATCATGCTCCTCGCCGTCGCCTGGGCTTTCGAAAAGCCGACTCTCACGGTCGCCGCCATCCAGTCGCTGATCGCCCATGGGATCGCGGCCGTACTGGCGAACGGGATCAAACACCTCATCGGCAGGCCTCGACCAAAGTTCGTCCATTCAGGAGATTGGCAGATGACCTTTTCGTGGACATCGGGGCTCGACTCCTTTCCGTCGGGGCATAGCACGGCCAGTTTCGCGGTTGCGACGGTTCTGGCCAAACGATTTCCCCTCATCGGGCCATTCTGTATCGCTGCGGCGGCTTTCGTGGCACTCAGTCGCGTTCTCCGAGGGTCGCATTTTCCGACCGATGTCGTCGGAGGGGCGATATTGGGCGTCCTCAGCGGTTTCCTTGCCGCTGCCCCGTGGCAGCAGTGGCGCACCTCACTGCAAGACGGGCTACGGCATGCGGCGATTGGAACCTCAACCCTATTTGCCCTGCTCTGGGCGTTATCCCACCGAATGGACGATGGAATCATCGGTGTTCTGTTTGTCGTTCTCGGTGCGGTCGCAATCGTCTGTGGTTTGTGGCTCAGGCGAACCTATTGGTTCGGCGGGAAAGGGTCGGTAAAAAATCGGCAGATGAATACCTCCGCGCTGCTTATGGCATATGGCTTGGCCGCGATGACGACCTCACCGCTTGTGCTTTCGTCTGTGGGATTCTCCTGCCTGGCGCACTGGTTCTACGCAAAAGACCGCTTCCACGAGTCTAGGGAGGAATCGCCTGGTTGGTCGGTGATGCGGGAAGGCGCCCTGCTTGGAGGGCTGGCCCTTGCCGTTCTGATTCTTGTTGATGCCCGCGGAGTCCTGCCCTTTCAGTGACCGTTCCCGAGAAATCGATCAAGGGGTTTCTACTTTCTCATCTGAGCGATGACGCCCTCATCAGAGGCTAGTGACCAAGGGCCTTGGGTGGGGTCGGCGAAACCGTATCCGCACCCTGGGGAACGGTGACCATCTGTTGGTTCCCCAACAACACATAGCCGTAGCGTTTGAGGATCGGCTGAAAATTTGCTGCCTCTTTCGGCAAGGCGTCTTGAAACGATTCCGGCAGCAGGATCATCGTACGACCCTCTTTGCTCAAGGCCGTGCGTAGACGGGCGGTTTCACCGGATGGGATGAAGATCACGGGCCGCCTTGCGTAGAAGGCGATGGAGGGCCTCGTTGTGCCGAACGTGACGAGTTGGTCGGTCGGATTCAGGTTAAGCCCTGCCGCATAGGCCAACTCCTGCGGCGGAGCGATGGCATACCGATTGAGGCCGGGCACGACCGCCAGGATGGCGAGCAGAAAGACACTCGCAAGCGCGCCTCCGGCAACCCCAAAGGCGAGACCGCGTCTGTCGTCGTTCAGCCCGAAATATCCGATTAGTCCCATGGCCACTACAACGATGGTTGCGCCGATATAAGGACCGATACCCAAATCGAATTGAGCGGCGACCGGAAACTCTTTAATCATCTTCCCGGAGAATGTGTGGAACAAGGACGGGGCGCTTGCCAACGCGATGGCGACGAGATAGCCGATCCCCATCATGAAGTGAATCGACCCGCGGAGTCCTTTTGTGGAAGGTTCCTTCAAGCCTTGAGCCCAATACAATGCAGCCAGAAGCGCGCAGGCCGGAAACAACGGGCCAATATAATGGGGCAGACGTGTGGATGAGAGACTAAAGAAGATGAACGTTCCGACGATCCACAGTGCCGAGAACCATTCCAATTCATTGCCGGACCCTGATGGTTCGCTCGCTTCGGAGGATTCGTCCGTGTGGTTCCCCGCCGAACGGGATTCCCGCCAGCTCCCATACGCTCGATAGAACGCGGCAGGCAGAAAGGCGCTCCAAGGGTAAAAGCCGAGCAGCAAAACGGGGAAATAGAACCACCATCCTCCTCCGTGGCCTTCCATCGGATTGAGGAATCGTCCCACCGTGTGGACCTTTGCCTGAGAGGAGTACGCATCTCCATGGATGAAGAACATGGCGGCATACCAAGGACCGGCCAAGACGACGAACAGTACGGTGCCGAGGATGGGCGCGCCTCTTTGCCAAAAGAGCAACCATTGCCGCGTCGCGGCGAGATAGAGAAGGGCCGTGATCAGGGGCACGGCGAATCCCACAGGTCCTTTCGTCAAGGTTGCGAAAGCCATCCCGGCATAAAAACCCCAGATCCAATGGCGTCCAGCGCCTGATTCGTGGAGGCCGAGCCAAAAGCCGTAGAGCGACATGGTCGTAAAGAAGATCAAGACGCTATCGGTAATCGCCATGCGTCCGAGCGCCAGCATCTCGATGTTCAGCAGCAACATCAACGCGCCGAACAGACCGACGGTTGGGCCGCGCAGCCGGGAGAGAAATAGGTAGTGCATCAGGATCAACGCTACTCCAAACAAGGCCGATGGCGCGCGTGCGGCAAACTCGTTCACGCCGAACAGATGGTAGGACAGCGTCATCAGCCAGTACACGAAGACCGGTTTGGCGACGCGCAGCTCACCATTGAAGGTCGGGGTGATCAGATCGCCCGAGGCGAACATTTCACGGCCGGCTTCCGCATTGCGGCCTTCATCTCGATCCGTCAGGCCCATACTGCCGAGGCCGATGAAAAAGAGCAGACCCGACAGGAGCAGAAGGAGCAGCAGCTGTATCGATTGAGAAGGGGTACGATCCATGGAGACGTGGTCGCTATCCGTGAGCGACGGAACGGGTCCGCCTGCGGGTAGTGGCCCGGTTTCTCATGCCTGAGGCCCGGACTGGTTCTTGGTTTGATCCGCGCGGTAAATCAGGGCCAAGTTGCGCAGATACACGACCGCCCCGAGCCCTTGTCCGGAAATAAACACAGGATCCATTCGATAGATCGCGTAGGCGAGCGTAATCAGCCCTCCAATGAGACTCATGTACCAAAAGGAAATGGGCACGCGGCTTTTGGCGCTCCGCTCGGACGCGATCCACTGAACCAACCAACGACCAAAAAAGAGCCCTTGGCCGAGGAAGCCGATACCGAGCCAGATTGTTTCAGTCGTCATGAGGTGTCGGAAAGGCAGTCGTCATCGTCGTTTCGTCGCGAAGGCGTTCGTTTCGGTCCTGGTGGTTTACATCACTTGTCACGAAATTTGTAGAGCAGTACGCGATCCTGCATCCATCGCACCGCGATCAGGTCATACAGCGACTTGAACAAACGGTTGCCCATGCCATACTTGGATACCCCGTGGAGGCGCGGATAATGCCTGACCGGCACCTCCGTCACCGTGAATCCATGCATCAAGGCGAGCGCAGGAAAGAACCGGTGCATCCCCTCAAAGAGTCGGATCCGCTCGAGTACAGGCCGTCGGAAGATCTTGAGCGGGCAACCCGTGTCGTGCATGCCGTCATGGGTGAAGACATTCCGTATCCGATTCGCGATCAAGGACGAGAGTTTCTTCACCACGCCGTCTTGCCGCTGTTGCCTCCACCCACATACCACGTCGTGGGACGCCGTATAAGGGAGGAGTTTCAGGATGTCTTCGCTGTCTTGCTGGAGATCACCGTCGATCTGGATGATGATCTCCCCGGACGATTGGTGAAAACCGGCTTCCAACGCACAGGTCTTGCCATAATTCCGGTCGAAGTGGAACACCCGCACGTTGGCATGTTCCCGCGCTAATCGATCCAGTTCGTCGCTGCTGCCGTCGCTGCTGCCGTCGTCCACGAAGAGGATCTCGTAAGAGCGGGAGCGCGACAGTTCATGCGAATCCATGACTTTTACGAGACCGGTGATGAGGGGAGACAGGTTGTCTCGTTCATCCTTGATCGGGATGATCACTGAGGCCCAAGGGCAGGATGGCGGCGTCATAATCCACAAAAACTCCAGGAACGGCCGGAGAGTCGGTTATTCAGGCGCGCATTCTAACGGAAGGTCAAAGGGAGGGTCAAACACGCGACAACGATGGGCCTGACGCATGATAATCGACCCAACTACCCACCGGACGCCACGACGGTGAAACGCATCGTGCCCATTAAACTCGTTTCGTTGACTTGCTCGCCCGTATGGATCTCCACTTTGTACCGGCCGGGTTTCCAACCACCCTGCGGGGGCGACAATTTGAGATAGCCGCTATCATCCTCCAAGGCGATGCGCATGGCGTCCTCGCTGACGATCGTGTCCGGTGCGACATCTGTCACCGTTTCGGGCGTGCAACGGCCGAACACGGTGAAGGACTGATAATGCTGATGCAGTGAGAACACGATAAAAACGGCCGGCACATCGGGGACAAACTGTTCGGTCGGTTTGATCGGCACGATTTCGTGGGTCTGGCGCCAGCTCAGTTGCTCTTCAAATCCCTCTGCCATGGTAATCGAGCGGAACATCCCCTGTGGAGGCGCGTCGAAATCATACGCTTTCACGTCCTGTGAGCGGTTTTGGAACTCGGAGATCGGGAGGTTTCCGGTGAGCGGCAGGTCTTCAGCCACAGCCGCTTGGTACCACAGAAGGTACCCTGCGATCACAATTCCCCCAAGATGGAAGGCCTTGTTCCTCATGACTGTCTGCTACACCTCTTGAGGCAATGCTGTCAATCGACCATGGGGCGAGTTGCCCGTTGCGGCGTTTTCAAGTCATCTGTTAGGATTTCGCCCACCGTACGACCCGTTCATCAGACCAATCGCCGGGGACCATGAAATATGTTGCAAGATGCCGACGCCCTTCCACAGCTGATCGGGGACTATAAGCCGCTCGATCAATGGCAGACCCATCTCAACCAGCTCTTCTACGGGCTGCGCGGGGACAAGCTCCGATCCTATTATCAGACCTTCGCGTCAGCGGACTTCCGTCTGGCGCATGCGCTGGCGGCCGATTACTACGAGCGCGTCGTAAAGCGCGACAAAGCAGAAAATTATCAACCCTCCTCTGTCGGCAGGGTGACAGATGACTCAAGACGCTTGACCGTCCTGGAACTGGGACCCGGGAACGGGAATCTCGCTGCGTGCTTTCTCAGTCATCTCAAGGCCCTCGATAATCAAGGCGCGATCTATCCACGTGTGCAGTACGTCATGGTCGATTGGCAACAAATGGTGTTGGATGGAGCTCTGGCGCATCCTGACCTGGTAGCCCATCGGGATCACCTCGACGCCTATCGTGCGTCAAGTGAGGATATGGCGAGAATAGATGAAGGAACCGTCGACCGCATCATCTGCAATGAGCTGTGGAACGATTTGCCGACGAAATTGTTGGCAAAACACGGCGGAGAGGTCGAAGAAGAGTTTATCCGTCCCAACCTCAGTGAGTCACTGCATGCCCAGATTCAGGATTGGTCGACATTCGTGCGGGCTTTTCAGGACAAGGATCTCGATGCGCTCAAAACCCTTCCTCCGTTCCTCGATGGATTGGTCTGGGAAAAAGAGTATCGAAAAATCGACTGGAAAGACGTCCCATATCGGAAGATCATCGTGGAATTTCTGCAGTCCATCGACCAAGACGTCCTTGTGCCCGTGAATGTCGGGGCATTCGCAACCCTGAAGGAGGCCAAGCGGGTCCTGGCTACGGACGCCATCGGGTTCAGCGCGTTCGATGCCGGCACGGCCGACATGAACGTCTTGAACGATCCGGAAAAACCTTGCTATGGCCAGTTCGGTGGCCAATACAGTTTCATGATCAACTTCGCGTTGATTGAGGCCGTGGCCAAGCATGTGGGGATGAAGCAAACGACATTCGAACCGCAGCGTGAATTCGTGGGGCGATCGTTGAATACCAACGTGATCACACTGATGGATCTGCTGGCGACCCATCCCTCCGCGGGACCGAAACTACAACCGTGGGAGCAAGATCGGCTCGTGCTGAAAACGATACGGGCGTTGAATAACACGTTTGAGAGTCCCTATCGTCGGCAACTCGAATTTCCGTTAGGGACAAACATCCCGCCTGAAGAACGGGACACGTTGGGCGCGATCGTGCGCTCACTCAAAGACAATGGAATCCCCGACACCGTGGCCTATCTGACGGAAGAAGAACTGAGCGACGCACAAGCGGATTTGGAAGAGATCGGCTACGACCGCCACACGATGAGGATGGCCTTGAGCGCCCCTTCAGGTCCCGTCGAGTACCAGCACTTCGCCTGCCGGTAATGTGATAGAGCAGATGGATGATGAGCTCCAAAGCATTCTCCCCGCGGAGATTTATCATCTAAACGCCTGGACGTTTCGTTCCTGAAATCATTCCCGACCCTTTGGTCTCCTCAATCATCACATTAGTACATGGGTACCCCCATCCCCCCTTCTAGTAGGGACTGACAGCTGATCTTGGCCAGCCCTACAATCCGCTTCCCCAATTAAACTCAGAGGTCCACGTATGAAGTGGGTGCAGATTCTTTTCTCTGGAATGATGGTGTTCTCGCTGTTGAGCTGTAGTAGTGAAGACGGATCAAGCCCCATGAGTACGGGAGTGCCAGGCAGTGGCGGACCGATCAATTCCCCGACTATTACAGGTCTGGCGTTGCCTTCTTCGCCTAACCACGCCGTTATTCGCAATGGTGAGGTTTTCTGGAGTGATAGTGATCCGTACATCCGCCTCAAAAAAGCATCGGTGACCGGTGGCGGGATTACTCCACTTGCCTTAGTGTATTCAAATGCCATACAGATCATTAAGCGGGGTGACCTTCTCTATTGGAGCGAGAGCTTTCGCGTAGGCAGACAATTCCCCGACGGATTGGTCCAGATCGTGGTTGAGGGGTCAGCGTGTTCAAACGGGGAATCATTTGGAACGAATATCGTCGTTGATGATACCCATCTGTATCGCCTGGCAGGCAGTCCTCCTCCAGGGGGGACTAGCTCTTGCGCCATCGCGCGCACTGATCTGTCGAACGGAACCACTGTAACGTTTGTGGACAATCCAACGGGGCCAATGTATTCACTCATCGCTGATTCTACCCATATTTACTGGTCCGAACGGTCGAGCGACGGAACAAGTGATGCCTACGTAATCAAGAAAGCCTCAAAAGCCACGGGAAGCATTCAAACACTCGCCTCTGGCCTGAAAGGCTTCGCGGGCAACCTGTCGATAGCCGGATCGTTCCTCGTCTTTGGCGAGGCGAGTGGCATTGGCACCGCTCATCTTCTCAAGGTTCCTCTCGCAGGTGGATCCCTTATCACCCTCACCGTACCGTCTTCTCACGCTGAGACCGATGGGCTTCGAGGTCTCGTCGTCGATTCGAGCAACGCATACTGGATTGGCGACATGACGGTTCAGTCCGTCTCGCTCAACGGCGGTACACCTAGGGTTCTCATTACCGGGAACAATCAAACCGTCGCGATCGCCGCCAATGCGACAGATCTATATTGGATCGAACATGTATGCTGCGCGGGCGACTTTCCCAGCCGAATTCATAAGGTCTCAAAAGGAGGAGGCGCTTCTATACTCGTCACCGAAGGCATATATGATGCGCGTACTCTCACACTGGACTCGACCACGATTTATTTGGCAGAAGGTGGGGTACACTTCGTTGGTCGCATTGCCCAGGCACCCATTGCTGGCGGCCCACCAACGACGGTGCTGAGTGGAATTGGGAGAGGAGCCAGCGCTTCATTCATCGTCGGGGATGCAGGAATCTTTACAGTGGATGGTGAAGTCCTCAAACGAGTGCCTCTTGACGGTAGTCTGCTTGTTGAGAAGGTGTATTGGAAGTTGGGATCCAACTTCCCGTGGGGACTAGTGACACACGATAGATCTATCTATTTTATCGCTCCCGATAACACTGGAAACAATGCACTCTTTAAGATTCCGGTGGACGGGGGAGCACCGGACGCCCTGGCTTCCGCGCCCGGACGAGTGTCCGGACCACTGGCCGTGGGAAGTGGGATGGTGTTTTGGGTTAGTCAGCCATTCGTGATCGGACCAGGTTCAATCATGCGAACATCCATCCTTGGTGGACCGAGTGTGCCTCTCGCGAGTGGGCTTACCAGTTTTGTCAGCCAAATGCTTGTCGATTCAGAGGCCCTTTACTGGGCAGAGCTCGGCAGTGGTGCTATCCGAAAAGTAGCTCTGACCGGAGGGCCTGTAATTACGCTCAGGCCAGGATCTGCTAACATGGGTTCTCTAAGGATTGCCCAAGATGAGGGTTTCATTTACTGGACCGATGAATGGGGAGTTGGAAAAGTATCAAAGGCCGGAGGACAACTGTTTTTTTATGAGTCCGGCTATGACATTCGAATAGCCATCGGCGTCGATGACACCAGCGTGTATTGGGTGACCCAGTATGCTCTCATGCGGGCCACGCCTAAATAGAATCGTTGCTTAACCCGTCGAGTACCAGCACTTCGCCTGCCGGTAATGTGAGACTCCATCGTCCGTCTCCTGTCTCACCGAAGCGCAAATATGAGGTAGATAACGTCATGCAGCGTAGGCCTCGACCTTGCCACCCGTCCCTTCGCACAAGTTCTTGATCGACGCTAATGCATTCTCCAAACCTTCATGTATTGTGGGATCGTAGTCCCGGTGCGGCTCGAACGTTAAATGAACAGTGACTGTGGCAGTCGTATCGTTCCCCTTCACTTCTAACCAACCGCTATATTGATCGTCGCTGTCGGAGCCCCATTCCATTCGCTTACGGATGTAGTCCACATGATACATGCCGTCTGAAGCATATGGACGCCCTCTCGCCTCGCCCTGCACACGGACATGCTCGCTGCCTTGTTTTATGACGTTTCTGACGGTGGGCAAGTAAAGAGGAAAGTTCCTCACGTCAGAGGCAAACTCGAATACCTTTTGTGCGCGACAATTGATGGTGGCTGTGTGCTCATACTCACCCATAGGTCCTCCTGTGTAATGTCGACCGGTGGACGCCGCCGCTGGTAATCAGCATATCGAGTCCATGATTTCAGTATCACTCGGGAGAGCCCTTGCTCTCTCATATGCACAGACTTTCGGTTCCCGGTTCACGACAAACCAAGGGGGTTGCTGGTGATCTGACAAGAGGTGATTTGATGTGATCAAACGTAGTCGGCAGTCGAGGAGCTACCCAGACATCGTCATCGGGACAAGGGCGAGAGGGGACCTATTGTGGTCAGCCCGTCGGCGTGAGCGGAGCAAGCAGGAGGGAACTTAAAGGGCTGGCAAGCAGCGGAGCGAGCATGAGGCCAAATTGAGGGAAGTGGTCCTGCAGGGACAGAAACAGCCCATGATCTTTGAGCCATTGCTCCGGTTCCGGCACCGCTTGTTTGGAGGGACTTTCTTGTAGCAGAGCCTGTGCCCGCTTCGCCAGGAGAAGGGCGGCGGGGAGATACGTTGAAACCAACATCAAGGTAAAGGTGACGCCCCAAAACAGCGTGATGGCCAAGGCTGCGTCCAGCACCGCTTCTTGAGCTTCCTTCCCGGACATCAATGCCGCCGGCCACCGCAGCCAGGCTCCCATGTGTAACACCCCGGCGACGAGAATCGCTGAGGCCGCCGTCAGCACTTCCTTCAACCGTTTCATCTGCGACGCGCAAAACTCGGGATCGAGCTGCTTGCCCGTGCGTGGCGGGGCGAGTGTGCTGCAAGCGGCGAGCAGGGCTACCACCGGTACCACCATGGCTTGCACGTTCACGGTAGATACAACTGCCATAATATAGCGTAAGAGGTCCTCGCTGATCCGGTGGGGCCCGGCCTGGCGCAGGTTGTCGTAGCTAAAGCTGAAGACGGCTCGGTAGAGCGCATGCCGCTCATCGAGCGCCCAGATAAAGGCCACTCCGATCGAGGCAAAGAAGATCCCCACAGCAGTGACCACGAGCAGCCGTGGCCGTGGATGAGACTGGTAGATGGTGAGTCCACACAAGATCAGGGCATAGACCCCGGCCACCAGCGCCACGACCACGGTGGTCAGCCAGATATACCGGGATTTGACCTCCACGAGAAAATGGGTGGGATTGAACACCTGCTCTGAGGGCGCTACGGTGGGTTGCATCAGCCCACTCGTGAGATTGTGGAAATTATCCACCGTGATGTTGGAGCTGAATTCAAACAGACTCGTCGAGAGCAGGAGGATGAACACCGGGGGGATGATAAGAAGCAAAAAGCGATAGTCGGAAGCACGTGTGGCAGTTGAGGACGTCATGGCAGTCAGCCTGAGACGATGCGAATCTGATGAGGCAAGCGCACGGCGGGCATCCTAGCACAATCGTTCTGAGGGGACGAGGCAAGACTCTCGCGTACATCATCGAGAAAGAGGAGCCCTTGTGAGGATTATCGATCTTTGAGCCGGCCGAGCGTGCTCTCAATCGACCGTTCGAGTTTGTCCGCAGCTCCGCTGAGGGCCAGCTCGACGGTCGATGCCTGATGGCTTACAGCGATGGGCTGGTGACCAGCCAGTCTGGCTTCAAGCACACACCGGATGTCGTCACCCTTGGTTTTGTGGCTATTGGTGTCACTGAGATGCGTCTCGACGCGGGTAATCCGATCACGAAATCGGCCTACCGCGCCCTCAATGCTGGTGTGAGCGAGGGCAACGATCGCTTCACGCCCTCGGAGGTTATTGTCCGTATTGACCTGAATCTGCATGGGGTCACCTCCCTCACGTGATCACTGTGCAGGATTGACCCTAATCACCAGGTACAAACAAAGTCAACCGAACCCCGGCCACGAATGGCGCATTGTTGGCTGGGAAAAGAACTACTAATCTGGCAAAACACTTGATGGGGGGAATCACTTTCCAGCGCGTGGAAGTGTACGGTGACGAAGGTTCTTGAGGTCGGCTTCCCCTTGCGACATGCGCATGCGATTGATGGCCTGCGCAGTTGCTTCATAGCGAATTAGAGCGCTTTGTGGAGCGCTATCCCACATATCCTGCAGCGAGTGCCATGCCTTCGACTCTGCGGTGGGCCTAAATCGCCAGTAATCAATTTCGTATCGGACATGCATTGTTCCTTTCCTCAGGAGAACACTCCACGTAGTGGACGCGGTTCTCCTCGGACTGAGTATCTTCCGCGAGTCGACGGGCAGCCTCGCCGAGCTGGAAACGGACGGCCTCTCCGAAGTGGGAGAGATTATTTTCTGACTTAGGATCTTTCATCTGCAGAAGAATGGCCTCTTCCAAATGCGCCATGTGGTCAATGCGGTTCTTCTTGGGCCGAGGAGGATTATGCTTAGGATCTGCAAGCAATGCCTCTGCTGATAGATGAAGCAGAATTCTGATTCCCTTGATCCCACAAGTTTCCGCTGCGTGCGCGCGGACCACCCCAGTACCAAGAAAATGCGCGGCGTGGTCACCTCCTTCGAGGGTCACATCAGACCGAAATCTAACAGCTGAAAAAGTGCCATATGCTATTCCCGCACGCACAGGAACACTTTGGCTTACAAGGGTCTGGGCAAAGTAGGACGCAATACTTACTGCTTCAAAAAGGTGACTAGTCGCAATGTAGGCTGAGTCAGAAAATGTAATCGCTGTTACTGGGTGATACATCTGCGCTAGAGTGATTGCTGCTTCCAGCGCTCTATGGAAAGCTATGAACACTCGAGCTAGTTGATTCTCCTGCCCTGAAAGAACCATGGCAATGTTTGCAAGGGATTTATCCGAGTCCTTGATAAAATCGAGGTGAAGGGGATGATTCTCGGTTAAAGAGGCAAAACCCAATACGTCCACAAAAAGCACAACCTTTTCCTGCACATCCTGAGATGAATTGATCATAGAGCTACGGAATCATATCTATTTCAATTTGACAAATCGAATACGATGACTTGTGCCAGGCGTCAATTTCCGGTGCAAACGTCCAGATTGGAGTCCGGTCTTGATTCATCCATACCTCATTGCGTGCCTCTCAGTCACCGACTCTGGCAGCCATGGCGAACTAACAAAAGCGGTTGAGTGGGGCCATATCGCTGCCGTAGGCGTTCCCGCCGAACAGGGTATGCTGGAGCAGTTCTCGTGTGCGCGTCAGTATCTCTCGGCGGCCTTTCCACCGATCGTCCATATGTCTTTATATGTAATAATTTTACTCTCGACCGTAGGTGAGCTATTTGTAGCGCTACTGGTTCTACGACATAAAGCTGACTTGGCCTTTTGCGGCTTTCGGCAGCAGTTGCTGTAGTTTAGATATGAGTGGCCGAAGGTCTTTCAGGCGGTTAGTCGGTGCTTGAAGCACGATGACGGCGATAGTGAACTGAGGAATGTTCTGCTGAAAGGACAGATTGCGATCAACGGTTACAAAAGCATCAAATTCTGATTGTGCGCGAGACAACAGCTCACCGTTCTTGATACCGGCCCAGCCGGCCTGAGGGACGGTGACGACTTCATGTCCCTCGATCTCCTTTGCGAATCGTCGATCGATACACTCGTCGAGCAGGATTCTCACGAGGCCTTGGCAAGCATCCGAGTTTTCGCTTCTTCGAGGAAGGCGATGACTTGGTCACGTGTTACGGTCGGAAAACCTTGTAGGAAGTCGTCGATCGTTTCTCCACCTTCCAGATACTCGATCAACGTCTGGACCGGAACACGTGTTCCTGCAAACACAGGGGTGCCACCGAGGATATTTGGTGAAGAGGTGATCAGAGGGGTTTTTGTGTTTACCATGGTTAATAAGGATAACCAGGCCAGGATTGATTTACAAGCGCCGTAGGCGTTCCTGCCATCAGTTCTTTCCGCCACCCTTTCCGTCGCTCATTCCAGGTCGTTAAGTTCAGTAATTCAACGGCGCAACAAGCAGGTGACGACTCTATCGTCAAATGGCATGCCAAATGACGACTCCGGCGACACTATGTTTGGCCCCTTGGTTTCTTCAGGCGACACGGCGTCGATCGGGATAACCGATCACGACAATCTCTAGAGAAATTTGATACTCTGAGAACCTCTCCTGCTATCTGAATCCACCGCTCTTCGTTTGACTCATCAGGAATACGTTTATATACTCAATTTTTAACTGGAGGCGATCAAGATGAAAATCCTGATAGGCTTGCTCGTCTTAGTCGTTCTCCTCGTCGGCGTTGTGCTCGCGCTTCCCTTCCTCGTCGATCTCAATAAGTATCAAGATCAATACAAACCGCTCATAGAAGACGCCCTCAATCGAAAGGTTCAGTTGCAAGACATTCGTTTGACGGTCTGGCCCAGAATAGGCGCGCGTGTGGCAGGGTTCGCCGTGCTGGACGATCCAGCCTTTGGTTCAGGTCCGTTTGCGTCGCTCTCCTCGTTGGAGGTGGGGGTGAAGTTGATGCCGTTGCTGAGCGGCAAGGTCGAGGTGGAAGAAATCACGCTTCGCGATCCCGTTATCACGGTGATCAAGAACAAGAAAGGTGTCCTGAACGCGTCGACGATCGGCCGCAAAGGCGTGCCGGTACCTGAAACGCCTTCGCGTGCCCCAATCCCTTCGACGGAAGGTCCGCTCAAGATTCTCGCGCTGTTGGCTGTGGACCGAGTTTCAATCGACGGCGGAAGATTAACGTATCGTGATCTCTCAGCCGCCCAACCGACTGAATATGTGCTGCAAGATATGGAGGTGCTTCTTCGTGATGTTCGGCTCGGTCAAACTCCGACCTTGCATTTCCTCTCGCTCGTGCAGCCATTCAATATGCCGGTGAAACTCGATGGTACGTTCGGCCCGCTGAAAGAGACGATGGATATTGACGCGATCAATTTCCAGCTCGGTGTAGGGAAAACGGACTTCACGATTACAGGCAAAGCCGCCGGGAATGACGCCACGATCAACATCAGTTCCCCGGTGATCAATACTGCGAACCTTCCGGTGGCGCTCCCGCTCAAAAAGCCGGTCGACGTGAAGAATTTCCAGATCGCGGCGGAAGTGAGGGGACAAGAAGCCAAGCTGAATGCCCTGTCGTTCCAACTATTCGACGGCCAGATCAAGGGGCAGGGCAAACTGATCGCCGGGTCCGATGCGCCGCCTTTCAAGGGTGGCGTTACGGTTCAGGGCGTACAGCTGGGTCCGGCGCTCAATGCTGTCGCGGAGACACCGATCTCTATCAGCGGGACGGCAGGCGCCGATCTTTCGCTGCAAGGCAAGGGATTCTCCATGCCGGACCTGACAAAGGCATTGGAAGGAATCGGTCACATGGCGGTTAAGGATGGGAAGATTGAAGGGGTGAATCTGCTTCAAGAAGCGATGTCCGCCCTTAAGGTTGTCGGCATTTCACTCGACGATGCCAAAGCGACAGCGTTTTCGACGATCGAAACGGATCTCGCCATCAAGCAGGGGATCATCAACGTACAGCGTCTCCTGATGGACAGTCATGATTTTCAGGCGACCGGCGGGGGGACCATCGGATTCGATCAGCGGTTGAATCTGCTCGTGAATCTCAACCTGTCTCAGGAGGTGAGTCAGAAGATCGCCGGAGCATCACCTGTCGTTAAGCTCGCGTTGAAAGACGGCCGATTGAACCTGCCGCTCACGATTACCGGCACCGCGCAAGCACCGTCATATGGGGTTGACCTCAAAGGCGTCACCGGAAAAGTGCAGGAGCAGGTGAAGAAGAAAGTGGAAGAAACTGTCGGCGGGTTGATCAAAGGCACGACAAAACCAGAGGACTTGAAGAAAGAGGGGCAGGAACTTCTGAAAGGACTTTTCGGACGATAGCAGACTATTGATGAAGCCCACCGATCGCACTCTCGTCTTGTTCAGGGACTCAGTACGAAAAGATGGATACCCTTAGAGGAGACAACACCTATGAATGTCGTTGATACGCTCACGCAGTATGCCGTGCAGTATGGGCTGCAGGCCGCGGTTGCGCTGGGGATCTTCATTGCCGGTGTCATGGCGTCTCGCTCGACCGGGAACCTTGCACAACACGCGCTGGAACGGCAGACCCTTGAACCGCCTGTGCGCCTGCTCCTAGTTCGCATCGTCAAGATTGTGGTGATGCTCTTTACTGCAATGATTGCCCTTCAGACGCTCGGCGTGCCTATCGCCCCGTTGATCGCCGGCGTCGGAGTTGCGGGTGTGGGGATCGGGTTGGCTTTGCAGGGGGTGCTGAGCAACGTGATGGCCGGGCTCTCGATTATCTTCAGCAAGCCCTATAAGGTCGGCGAACATATTTCGCTGCTCGGGGTCCACGGCGACGTCGTGGTGATCGATATCTTCACGACGACACTGATGCACGCGGACCGCTCCCGCGTGATCATTCCCAACAGAAAAATCGTCGGAGAGATCCTGCACAACTTTGGAACCATCCGTCAGATGCGATTGACCATTCCCGTGTCGGCGAATGCGAATCTCGATGAAGCCCTGGCGCTGGTTCGGGATGTCCTCAATCGGCATCCATCGGTCATGAAAGACCCGGTTCCTTCAGTAGGAGTGTCGTCTCTTGGGGAGTCAGCCCTGGCCGTGGTTATCGCCGTAGAGCCTTGGACGGCTGTGGCGGATTACAGTTCGACTCAGGGAGAGCTGAACAAATTAATTCTTGAACGATTCCAGGAACGAGGGATTGCGCTACCGACAGCGAGTCTTACCGTCCACTTAGTGAACGGATAAGAGCGGTCGTGAAAAAACCCACGGTATGGGTGTGAGCGACTCGAAGTCTCAGCGATCGGTCTTATGAGTTGTTACCGGCGCCAAGGTGCGCCTTCATCTCGAGCCTGAATGGAAAGTATGCGATGAGAGGTACGAGAATTCGGATGTGCCTGCCAGTGCTATAACTACTCGCCTGTAAGAATCCATACACGCCTGAGAATCTCCAGAAGATCCGAAGCGGCGAGTGCCGCCCGCGGCGGCATCAATCTATTGCGGTGTCATAGTAAACACGGTATAGCCCTAAAGTTCACCGTCTCGATGGGTTTTGAGTTACGAAGGAGGATACATGAAGCAGTCGTTTCTGTTTACCGTAATGATGCTTCTCTTCATGATGGGGAACGTCGCTTTCGCTGCCGATCAGTCCGTCTCAGCACCTTCGGATTCAGCTCCGGCACTGGACGTCGTGACCTTGAAAGACGGCAGTGTGATTTATGGCGAAGTGATAGAGATGACGGGCGGGATACTTCAGATTAAAAACTCCATGGTGAGCGACATCATCAAGGTGAAGTGGGAAGCGGTCAGTAAACTGACCGTCTCTCATCCTATTCCTTTTCATTTGAAGGAAGGCTCCGTTCTGGTCGGGACCGTCGAAGAGGGCGACCCTGGAATGATGAAACTAAAGGGAGGGCCCACCGTAAGCACGATGACGGTACCGATGGATACGGTGACTCAAGTGAACCCCATGGTCCAACCTCCGGTCATTTACACCGGCAGTTTGAATGCCGGGTACTCGCAAGCCACAGGAAATAGCCAACTCCGGAACATCAGCGTGCTGGGCGACCTTGTGGCGCGAAGCGAGCAGCTTCGGTTGACATTGCTGGGCCGTTACGTCTACGGCGACAATGCCGGCAGCCTTATCACTCGGAATGCTCGAGGGACGATCAAACTCGACTTCTTTATCACCAAACGATTTTTCTGGTATACGTCGGCCTATTTTGAGAACGACCGATTACAAAACTTGAAGCTGAGAACTGCGATCTCCAGCGGTGCGGGGTATCAATGGATTGAGCGCGGAGACTACAACGGCATTTTCAAAGACATGACCTTGTACACTGAAGCGGGTCCGTCATATTTCAATGAAGACTTTCGTGATCCGTTTCCGGATAAGGCAAGTTTTCGCGGGCGCGTGGCCATGAAATTGGATTGGCCCCTGTTCGACGGCCGTGTCACGCTGTACCATTACAACGAAATTTTCCCGTCTCTCCAAACCTTCTCGGATTTCTACTACACGATGGATAACGGGTTTCGCTTGAAGATTTTGGGTAGTCTGGCGAGCGGATTTCAGGTGACCACGCGTTTCAATAATCGGCCGCCTGCCGGCACCGGCGACACCGACAATCTGTACTTGCTCACGCTTGGTTATGCCTTCGACACGACTCGTAAACGATAGCCTGAGGATGCTGCGGCCATGCAACGTCTTTTTTGCCTTGAGAGTTTTACTTGCATTGTTCCACAATGGACTGGTCTAGGACAGTCTCAGGCTGTTTAGGGTGTCGTACCGAGCTGCTTTCTCAAAGGAGGACCATCATGCTGAAGGAGTTCAAAGAGTTCGCCATGAAGGGCAACGTCCTGGACATGGCGATCGGTGTCATCATCGGTGGAGCGTTCGGCAAGATCGTCTCGTCACTCGTCAGCGACGTCCTGATGCCTCCACTGGGGTTGCTGATGGGCAAAGTGGATTTTTCCAGTCTCTTCATCGATCTGTCTAGAACATCACCTCCATCCTTGGCCGCCGCGAAAGCTGCCGGGGCTCCGACGCTCAATTACGGAGTCTTTCTCCAAAGCGTGTTCGACTTCATCATTATCGCCTTTGTCATTTTTCTCTTGGTCAAGCAAGTCAACAGATTCAAAAATGAAGCGCCTCCACCTCCACCGCCTGCTCCACCAACGCCGACCAACGAGGAAAAATTATTGATGGAGATCCGCGATCTGCTGAAGGGCCGTCAGTAATGCGACGGCGATAACCCGAACAAGAAGGTTGCGAGGCATATACCACACGTCCTAAAGGAGAAGGAGGTCACTATGCGAACGCTCACGGCCGCAATAGTTATGACAGGCCTAGTCTCTCTGATGGGCTGTTCATCATCGCTCAAGCAGCACCCCAATACGTATATCAAGCAGCCGACCGTATGCATTGACCAATGGTACGGCTATCACCTGGGCAAGGGGTGTCCCTCCATGGCGAAAGCGGTGGCTCCCGATCCAGCTCAAGAGCTAGCTGCCCGCCTGGCGGCGATGGAACGAGATCGCCAACGACTGGCTGACGAACTGGACGCTGCGCGCAGACAAAACGGAGTGCTGAGCAGCCGTGTCAGCGATTTGGAGCGGCAGCTCGCCGACCGCGATCGGGAGATTACCGCCCTTACGAACCAGCTTTCGGCGGCCCAAAGCGACCTAAACCAGTCGCAAGGAGAAAAGGATCGGCTTGCAGCGGAGTTGGCCGCGGCGATGCAACGCAAGGCGGATGTTGAGGCGCAACTAGCTGACAGGGACAAGGAACTCGCCGGTCTGCGGGGCGACTTGTCCGCTGAAACGGCGAAGCTGCAAGAGGCGCAGCGTGGGTTGATCCGGGCCCTCCGTCCTGAGATCGCCAAGGGTGATATCGCGGTCGATTTAAACAGCGAGCGTCTTCTGATCAACTTGGCTTCCGGTTATCTCTTCGACTCAGGCCAAGATCAACTCAAGCCTGCCGGAGCCGATGCCTTGCAACGAGTGGGTGGCGTCCTGAAAGACTTTCCGGAAAAGCAGGTCCATGTGGCCGGCTACACCGACAATGTTCCGATCAGGAGTACGTTAAAGAAAAAATATCCGACGAATAAGGAGCTATCGGACGCTCGCGCCGATAGTGCAGCTCAGGCTCTGCGGGACGGTGGACTCACAAGCAACCTTTCAGCCGCCGGCCATGGGGACAGCAATCCAGTCGCCGGCAACAACACGACAGAGGGTCGAGCCAAGAATCGCCGTGTTGAGGTCATCGTCAAGTAATCGAGAAAAGTGTGTTCACTTCCCGTTAGCAGAAGGGGCTCTCCTGTAGGGAGAGCCCCTTCGTCATTCAGATCTCCAAACGTCCAATATACGTTATCTCCTGCAATTCACTTTTTGGTTGTCGGACACGACAGGTTGACACCATTCATCGACCAGAGTAGTTTCCGGGGACCAACGCCTCCGCATTTCCTTCTGGGCCACCAACATGGCCAATACAAGCGTTCAGGGCCGCGTCGTATTCGCTGGGACGGATAAAGGGATCAAAGGCCTCGCGATCGTCGCGGTGGATTTCGATCCGCTTTTTTCCGAGGAGATCCTTAACAAGGACTCCAAGCCGGTATTCAGTGATGACAATGGATTTTTCAGCATTGCGTACACTCCTGACCGATACCGGGCCTGGGTACTCGACAGAAATCCCGACATCGTCGTGAGGATCTATGGGCCTGGGTTGCGATTGTTGCATCAAACCGCCGAACACGACGACGTAACCGACAGCACGCTTACGCTCACCACGATCAACATCCATCGGGCCAATATCGAAGGCTGGCTCGTGACCAACGCGACGCTCGACCCCACCAATCCCAATCTTCGTGCCGATGGGACTCCCATCACCTGGACCACCGGCAACGAAGTGGTCATTTTGAAAGACGGGGAGAAACTGTTTCCTCTGCTGACCGATGACATCAATAAAGCCGGCACGTCTATCCATTTCATGAACATGAATTTTTGGCTGGGGAAGAATCTGATCACTAAATTCGTTCCCGACCCGCCGCCCGAGAATGTGCCGGTTAATGGGCTGAGGATCCATGAAATCCTCAAGACCAAAGCCGCCACGCTCGCGTCCATCAACATTCTTGTTCAGGATGTTCCCCTGTTCGGCAGAATCTTCGGCGCCGACACCGACGGCTTGGTGGAGGATTTCTTCAAGAACAGCAGCGCCAGCGTCCGTTCGTTCCCCATTTTTCTTTCGCCCCTCACCCTTCCGTCCTTCATGCATGCGAAGGCGGTCATTCTCGACGGGAAGACGGCCTTTGTATTGGGCTCTACCATGTCGCAATCATACTTCGGGGCTCCTGACCATATGATTCAAGATCGTCGCCATCGCGGTTCCTTGATTCATGACATCAGTGTGAAAGTGGAAGGGCCGGCCGTTGAGCATATCGACCGTACATTCACGACCATATGGAATGCGGCGGACTCATCATCATCTGCGCTCTCTCCCGCCACGGGACAGGCCGCGGCGGCCCAACCGGGCATCGGCGTTCAGGTCATTCGTACCCTGCCGGGCGGGACCTTTACGACTTCACATACGGGAGGTTCTGCGCTTCCTCATGGAGAAACCGGCGCGCTGGAGGCTTACCAACGTGCCATCGCTCAGGCCAAAACCCTTATCTATCTCGAAGATCAGTATTTTACCGCGCCGGAGATTTTCGACGCGTTGCTCGAGCGAATGCGGATGCCGGAAGCGTCCAAGTTGGAAGTCATTCTGGTCATGAACGCCAAACCGGATGTTTCGGGTTATCCGGAAAAGCAAATTCAATTGATCAAGCAGTTCCGCTCCGATCTCGTCAAAGCATTGGGAGAGCCGCTGGTAAAGAAGCGCCTGGGCCTCTTCACCATCTGGAGTTGTCAAGAAACTGCCGTGAAATACGAGATCATGCCCATCTATGTCCACAGCAAAGTGGCGATCGTTGACGATGTGTGGGCGACGGTGGGCAGCGCTAACTTGGACGGCGCATCCCTCAACCAGATTCAGCTGTCCACTATTGTGGAAGAGAAGCTGGCCGATCAGATCGAGGAGGGAAAATGGTGGAAGAAACTGATGATGGGCATCGTCATCTGGCTGTTAAGTCCGCTCGTCATCGCTATTGTCGCAGCCGTCAAGATTGGAACAGCACGGCCAACACAACATGCCAATCCTGGCCAGACAAGGCAGCCGACTCGCTCGACGGAGTTGAACGTGGTGATTTGCGAGAAGCAGCCTGATTCGGCGGTTCCCAACCAAACCGTCACGACGTTTCGCCAATCACTCTGGGGTGAACATCTTGGCCTCATGTCACTGCCTCCGACGCCAGGGTCCGGCTGGGTTGAGTTCTGGAATCAGCGCGCTGAAGACAAATCGAAGAATCTTCAGCTCGAACCATCGAAACCGGCCAACCAACGGACGAAACATCCGGCGAAGATTCTCGCCTGGCAGCCGGAAAAGGAGTCCGAGCCATATCTCCGCGCGTTAGGTGTGAAGACGAATGATCTCAAGATACGTTCTGCGGCTGATAAGTTCGACTTCGCAACCGGGAAGCGGGAGCAGTAGATGTCGAGCATGGGGAATACGGTAACCAATTCGGCGGTCGGACTGGGTAAGGCTCTGTCGATCCTCAAGGAAGTTGCGCGGACTTCTTCCTCGGCCAACGCGTTCGTCAATTTTCTGGGGTGGAAGCTCCCGCCTGGACTGGAAGAGATAGGGCTGTCCGGGATCGACCTGACGAACTTTTTCGCCAAGCTCCATATCGTTTTGGAGTCTTCCGAATCCGAATGGGAGGATGAGGTATTGATGGCGGTTCGCATCGGGGAACTTGCGAGCGCCATGGGGAAACTGGTCCAGGACATCAACCGATATTCGGACGAGCTGCCGGCGCGTCTCGCCGCGCAAGGCGATTATATTTCCCGCACCGACATTCATACGCAGCTTCCTAGACGAATCTTCGATTTGCTGCTGACCGGCTATCTCTCCAGTACATCTCCGCTAGCTTCCGCCGTTCTCCATCTGATGAACATTTTCGAGTTCAAACATTTCGAAGCCGATGAGAGCATCCATCAGGTCGAGCACATTCGCGCCATCGTTCATTACGATCATCTGAAGGCATTACTGTCAGATCCATCACGACATTTGCGAGACACATACGGGTGGGGCACTTCCCAGTTTTCCATCGAGGATCTCCTTAACCGAATTGGTCAGGTACTTCGTGCACTCGGTTCGACGGTTCGGTTTCAAGCCATGGAACGTCGTGCCGAAGAGATTCTTCTCGGTCGCCGCCTGCGCGACGATGAAACAGATTCATCCCTCCAACTGATCACTCATCTCTACGAACAAGTCGGCGACATCGGGGGACTGATTGTCGGGCTGTCATTGTTTGGCGCGAGACCGACCTCACCGAATGCCGAGGACGGTGGCATTGGGCTGTTACCGATCATACGGGGACAAGTGGATGGCGAAATCCCTCTGCATATATTCGAAGATACGTTCATTGAACTCTCTGCTCAGGCCGACGTGTTCAGACGTACGGCGATGATTCTCCGGCCAAACCTGCCGTTGCAGGTTCACACTGCCCCCAGCTTGGGAAAGCTCGCGAACGGCCGCGTCATCATAGGTTTCCGTCATGGTCGCTCCGACGGCACGCCTTTTACCTTGGTCTCATTTCCCGGCGGTTCGGCTCTGACGGTCCGACAGATTTCGTTCAAAGGTGGGTTTGACAAAAGCACGGATACCAGCCACGAAAGTTTTCTCGAACTTGCTCTCACCGGCGCTGACGTGGTGATGCCGTTGTCCGAAGCCGACGGATTTCTAGTCGGAACGATTGGTCGAGATCGAATCAACACGCCATTCGACCTCCTGCTCGGCTGGACGAGCCAACGAGGCATCTACTTCCAAGGAGCCGGCGGATTGGATGTCACTCTATCTCTGAACAAGTCGGTCGGTCCATTACATCTGCAGGCTCTCCATCTGGGCTTCGACGTTCAAGAAGAAGGATTCGAGACAGAAGCGAGTATAAATGGAAGCCTCACCATCGGGCCAATCACTGCCACGATCGAGCGACTTGGTGTGACCGTCAGCGTATCTTTCAGAGAAGGCAACCTCGGCTTGTTCGACCTCTCTCCGAGCTTCAAGCCGCCGAGTGGGGTGGGGCTGGCGATTAATGGGCCGGGGGTGGCGGGAGGCGGGTTCCTGTTCTTCGACCCGGCGAAGGGCGAGTACGGCGGAGTGCTGCAGCTCGAATTGGGCGAACGCATCGCCGTGAAGGCGATCGGGCTCTTGAGCACCCGACTCCCTGATGGGAGCAAGGGCTACTCCCTCGTGCTGCTCATCACCGCGGAGGGCTTCACCCCGATTCCCCTGGGCTTTGGCTTTACCTTGACCGGGATCGGGGGCCTGCTGGGCGTCAACCGCACCGTGCGCACCGAGACCTTGCGCCAAGGACTCAAGACCGGCACCCTGGATTCGCTGCTGTTTCCCCGTGATCCGGTGCGGAACGCCCCGCAACTCGTGAGCGACCTGCGGGCCGTGTTCCCGCCCGCCCCAGGCCGACATGTCCTGGGCCCGATGGTCCAACTGCGCTGGGGCACGCCCACCTTGTTGACCCTCGATCTGGCGGTACTGCTCGAACTGCCGACGCCCGTGCGCCTGATCGTGCTGGGCCGGCTGCAAGTCCTGCTGCCCAACCAGAGTCATCCGCTGGTCCAGATCCGCATGGACGCCTTGGGCGTGCTCGATTTCAACGAAGGCACCGTGGCCCTCGATGCCACCCTCTACGACTCGCGCATCCTGGACTTCACCCTGACCGGCGACATGGCCCTGCGCGCCCGCTGGGGGAGCCAACCGAACCTCGTACTGGCCATCGGAGGAGTCCATCCACGATTTCCGGCACCGGCAGGCCTCCCCGTGCTCAGCCGCCTCGCGCTGACCCTGGCCGATGGCGACAACTTGCAGCTGCGCTGCCAGGCCTATCTCGCCGTCACCTCCAACACCGTGCAGTTCGGAGCCCGCGTGGATTTGCATGCGGCGGGCGGCGGCTTCAGCTTCGACGGCATGCTGAGCTTCGACGCCCTCGTGCAACTCGCGCCATTGGCGTTTCAGGTCGATGTCGCCGCGGCCATCGCCTTGCGCTACCGGGGCCGCCTGCTGATGGGGATCTCGTTCAGCGGGATGCTCGCCGGGCCGACGCCCTGGCACGTAGAGGGCAAGGCCACCATCAAAATTCTGTTCTTCAAAGTGTCCGTGCATTTTGAGCGGCAGTTCGGCGCGCGGACTCCACCCCCGTTGCCCGCCGCCGTCGATGTGCTGGCCCTGGTCACCGACGCCCTTCGAGACCGTCGCAACTGGAGCGCGACGCTCCCGCGCACCGAGCCCGCCATCGTCACCCTGCGCGAGACGACGCCCGCGGCGCAAGCCTTGCGCGTGCACCCGTTAGCGGAGCTGACCGTGCGCGAGCGGGTGGTCCCGCTCAAGCGCCGGATTACGAAACTCGGCACCGCGCCGCTGCGCGGCGGTCCTACCACCGTGACCGTCACCGCCACCAATCGCAGTGCGACCCCGCAACCGGTGTCGACCACCCCAGTGCAGGAACCGTTTGCCTTGGCGCAATTTGAGGACATGCGGGACGACGAGTTGCTGGCGCGGCCGGCCTTTGAGACGCAAGAGGCGGGGCTGACCTTCACGCCGGACACGGTAGCCTTTGACGAGGACCCGGCGCTCACCGGCCCGCTGCGGTATGAGACCCTCCTCCTCGATCCGACGCGGACGCCGGAGCCGGCGCAGTCGGGCTACACCCTGTCGGCGGCGGTGTTGACGCGGGCGGCCGTCTTTGGGGCGGCGGGCCAGGCGGTGCTTCGCCGCCACGGCCGGGCCCGCTATCGCGCCCCCGAGCTGGTGGCGTAATAGGAAGGGACTAAGATCCATGCCCGATCTGCCGCAAGCCACATATCGATTCTTTTCCTGGTTGAGACAGGGACTTCTCGCGGACTTGTCGAATGTTGGAGGATCACCTGCTGCGAACGCCGGGCGCCTTGAGTATCCCGTCCGTCTGCGGGTGAACGACGGCCAGCCCGTTGACCTCGACGCGCAGCTCTATGGACCCGGCGATGTGACGGGTATGGATGCTCGAGAAGTGATTCGGCTCGAGCCGCCTCGTTTCATGACCGATTTCGAGCCGAACTATTTCCCGAGTATCGAATTCGATCGGCCGGATTTTCCCTGGCTCTTCACTCCCGCGAACGCGGACAGCAATCGACGACTCCGTCCGTGGATTTGCTTGATTGTCGTCAGAAAAGACGGAGCGACACTCACGACCGATGCCGGTAAGCCACTCTCGGTACTCGAGTGCCCACGAGCGGAGTTACCCAATCTCGAAGAATCTTGGGCGTGGGCACACGCGCAAATCGTGTCGAGCGACCAAGCCCCTCCCGATCCGTCGCCACATCCGGCACTCAAGCAGATTTTGAAACAACACCCCGAGCGGACTCTGTCACGACTTCTCAGTCCGCGTCGTCTCGATCCCAACACGGCGTACTATGCTTGTCTGGTGCCGACCTTCGAGGTTGGTCTGAAAACCGGTCTTGGCGAGGCCGTTACGCCCGATGAGGAACAGGCCATGAAGCCGGCCTGGTCTGTCAGTTCAGGAACAGCCGCTTCCATCACGCTGCCGGTCTATTTCCACTGGGAATTCCGTACAGGGATTGAAGGCGATTTTGAATCGCTTGCCAGGCGTATCGAAGCGAAGCCGCTGCCAGAGACCATCGGATTGCGCCAACTAGACATCAGTGCACCGGGTTGGGGAATGCCCTCCAAGCCGAGTGGGTCCGAAGGGACTGTGCTTGATCTCGAAGGAGCGCTGCGGACACCCGAAACGAATCCGCGTGACTGGCCGGACCCGGCACGTACTACTTTTCAAAATTCCCTTCGCACGATTCTCAATATTCCGGCTTCCCTGAATTCGGCCGGTACAACGGCCGCGTTGGGCCCGCCGCTCTACGGTCAGTGGTATGCGAAACAGGAAACGGTTCCCGAGGCAAGCCAGCCCCCTCATTGGTTCCGCGAACTGAATTCGGACCCACGGTATCGTGTCGCCGCCGGTCTGGGCACCTATGTCGTGCAGCAGGATCAAGAAGAGCTTATGGCATCGGCGTGGGATCAGCTCGAAAAAAAGAAGCAGGACAATCTGCGCTTGAAACGTGCGCAGTTGGCCGAAACGGTCGGCGGCTCGCTGGTGAAAAAACATCTGGCCTCCCTCGATCCTTCGAAGCTGCTCCAGTTCGCCGGTCCTACACTCGGGGGCCTCAAAGACTTGGCGCCGCCGGCTGGGTTACCGTCCGATCCTCGGCGTCTGGTCGGACATGCCGCGCTTTCGGGCACCTTTCGTCGTTTGAATCGGCCTCGCGGGCCGCTGGCTACACGGCTCGGCCACATCGATGCCGCACGTTTGAGCAACCGGATTTCTGCCCCATTCACCAGGCGCGAGGCGGACACGTCCCGTCTGTTTGCCGCCGCAACACTGAGCGAGACGCATCGACGCATTCAGTTGGCCGCCGACTGGGCCGGACTGAAGGCGAATATTCTGACGCAGCTCGATCCCAAGGTAACCGTGCTTACGGCAGTACGTGAAACGGTCCCCTCCGCGGAAAGCATCGACGTCACGCTCTTTGCTCCGACCTTTCCCCAACCCATGTACGAACCCATGCGGGATGCGTTCCCCGACATGCTGCTGCCCGGCATGGATCAGATCCCTGCCAACAGTATCGCGTTGCTCCAAACGAATCCCTCATTCATCGAAGCCTATATGGTCGGCCTCAACCACGAAATGAGTCGTGAGCTGCTCTGGCGTGGGTTCCCAACCGATCAGCGCGGCACCTACTTTCGCCAGTTTTGGGACGCCCAGGGTGATCTGCTTGAGGGCAGCGAGCAAGAGCGCGAGGCCCGCCGGGATATCATTGCAATTGCGACATGGAGTGACGAAAGCCATCTTGGCAGTCATGGGGCACAGGGATCGGGCGAAGGCCAGCTGGTCCTCTTGATTCGCGGAGATTTGCTTCGCCGCTATCCTCGTGCCATGGTCTACGCCGTAGAGGGGATCTGGTCGGCCGACGGCACCCGCCGCGAGTTAGGCACTACTGAGTTGTATCCCATGTTTCGAGCGACGCAAGCACCGGATATCACCATGCTCGGGTTTGCCTTGACCAAGTCCATCGTGCGTGGTGCGGACAATAGCCAGAACAGCGGTCATCCCGGTTGGTTTTTCGTGCTCCAAGAGCAACCGACGGAACCTCGATTTGGATTGGATGTGGTCAAAACGTTCGGCGGCACACCGGACCATTGGTCTGACCTTTCGTGGGGCAACTTGGCTTCAAGTGAAGATGCATTCAAGCAACTTGTCTATGTGCCCATCGATGGACTGTTGAAAAACGTCGTGCGTGACAACATCCTCTGGGGGAAGAACTCGGCGCATATGGCATCGATCACGCGGCAGCCGCCCTTCCGCGTGGCCATCCACGCCAGAACGTGGTTACGGACGTAGCGCACTACGGGAGAGCGCATCATGCCCTACTTGGAAGAGGAACGAACGCGACTTCAGGCCGAATTGCAGGGTGCCGTTGCGGAGCAATCCGCTCTGACCACCAAGCTGAGCGCTCAACAGCAAGCAGTGACCGCCGCGCAGGCACAAGTGAGTGTTGCACAAGCACAGTTGGCACAGAGACAAGCGGAAGTTTTTCCATTACAGGAGGCTGTCAACGAAGCGGACAGTCGGGTGGCTGATCTGGATCAGCAAATTCTCGACGCCTCCGAGCCTGAGCCGGGTATCTCACCGCTGGAGTGGCGACGACTGCTAGTTGCCCTCAAGCGACAAAGAGACCAGGCTCGGACGCAGGCGGCGGCTACTCGTGCGAGACTGGGCGCCGGCCAGGCTGCTGTGGCTCAGGCCCGGGCGGTCGTGCAGGCGGCCGAGCGCCAGGTGAGCGACGCACAAGCGGGAGTCGTCGCCACGCAGACGGCAATTGCCGAAGTCCAGGCACGTCAGCAGACGCTGCAACAGCGGATCGCGAGCATCGCCGTCGTGAGTGCGGAGATCGACCGAGACCCGCTCGACCGTAGGACGGTGGAGCAGTTGGCCGCCGAACTTTCGGTGCGCGTGTTTGATTTGGAAGATGCGCATATTCAGGCGCGACTGGAACAGGAAGACGCCGAGGAACAGTTGCGCAGCCTCATCGCTCGCCGTGATGATCTCATGAACCGAATCGCGGACGCGACGACGAGGCTTCCCGATGCTCAAGCGAGACTCGAATCGGCACAACGCGAATTGGCCGAAGCCGAAGCCAACATCACAGCCGCATTTGACGAAGGGCCTCTCTAAGAAGAGAAAAGGAGCACCCGCGTGAAGCCGATCGGTGAGGGACCTGAAATTCCGGATCGCATCCGCCCCGCGGTGCTGCGAGCCTGGAGGACACGGCTACTGGGACTTCAGCGGATACATAGCCGTGCCGTCATGAATGCCCAAGCGGCCCAGCGGCTCGTGACCAAGCTGACGAGTGATCGGGCACAATGGCAGAGCGAGCTGGCGCAGGTGCAGCAGCAAATTCCTGTGGCACAGCAAGCGGTGGAGCAAGCGAAGAACAAGGTCGCCACCCTATCGGCTCGGCTGACCGACCACCGAACCGCTCGCGATGCCGCGACCGCGCGACTCCTCGGGACGGACCGCTTGAGCGGGAGAGTGACCACCTCACAACCACTCTTGTTGTTGCCCGTCCGTCTGGAAACCAGATTCCTGCCGAGAAGCGGTGAAACCGGCGCCGAACTCTTGGTGCGTGTCTATCCCGATGACATTCATGTCGATACGTATGAGCCGGAGTTGACCGTCGAGGAAGAACAGTGGGGACGGGAGTATTGGACGCGGGTCACCACTATCCCCCAAGGCCAAGATCCGGCAGAGATAAACCGGCAAGCCTGGCGGCAACTTGCGGACCGATTCGGCTCACCACGCGCAGCGTGGATTGCCACGGCGTTAGACCCAGGTCAATCGAGGACTCCTGGACGGCGAGCCGATGTGTGGACCCGTGCTCCCCATACTCGAGTCCTACCAGACCGATGGGCCGTGCTCGCCTACCGCGGCGAACGCCCGCTGATTACCGCATGGGGCAATCACATTCCCGATCAGTTGGCGGTGGGGCCCGCTCCGCTAGAGACCGGGGCTCTCCCTGACCATGACAACCTGCCCATCGATGAAGGCATGCGTTGGATGATCGATTTTGCAACGGCTGAATCAGTCGGTATGGGGGTTCGAATCGTCCTCACCGAAGAACAGGCCAATGCTGGTTTTGAACGTGTGGTTGTCCTTGGAATCAAAGCTTCACTGGATGCTCCGGCGACTGCCGCGCGACTTGCGAGTCTTTTCGATGCGCACCATTATTCCGACGGTGTAGCATTCATCGGCCAGAATACACCGACCAACAATACGGCTGGGAGCTCATCTGGATATCGATCCGGCCGAGATGCCGACGTGACGTTTGCCGTTGAACGGGGAGCCTCGCTGGTCCAAGCCGGATCCGACGGTCAACTGACAGCGCAAGCCTTGGGACTGCCCCCTGACGTCTTTGGACACGTTCGTGGAGCAGATGGTACGGATCAACGTCACGCTGAGGCCATGAATACGGCGCTGTTATCTGCCTGCGACAGCGCCTTGTTGCGGCAACTGTCTGCTTCCATCAGTCAAGATATGCTCCGCGAGCACTTCATGGGGTTTGTGCGAGCACGCGGTCCTTTCCCGGTCTTGCGGGTCGACACACAACCATACGGCATCTTGCCCGTGGCCGCGTTCGACCGTTGGACCTCCAACGTGACCGATGGTCCAGAACCAGGACTGGCAAGTTGGTGGCTCGCGCAGCGTCAGATACGCCGCCAACTCATCCCCCGCGCACTCAGCACGCTGACGGAGGACAACCCGGTTGCGTTGTTGGCTCAGCAGGCGACCTCGGCTGGGTATGCCCAACGAGAATTCTCGGATGCGAGCCGGACTCCGCCGGTCCCGCTTCCGCTTATCGCTACGTCGCTTCGAGATCTGCTGTTGAAGCAGGCCTTGGCCGCTCGTCCCGATCCCGCACTGAATGTTCTGTTGACCTTGCCGGACGATGTACGACAGTCGTTGCTCGCCGAAGTGATCGACCTCGCAACCTTGCGGCTCGATGCGTGGGGCACCTCGTTGGCCACTAGACGGCTGGCCGCTCTCCGAACGTCTCAGCCGACGGGAATTCGCATCGGAGCCTATGGCTGGGTGGAGGACGTGCGGCGTGCGGCGGTTCCGCTGCAAGCAGTCTCCTCGCTTCCTGCAGGGGTAGAGGGTCCTCTCTTCTTGGCGAACGGCAACCAAGGCCATGTCCATACGCCCTCTCTTGCCCACGCGGCGACGGCTGCCATCTTGCGAAGCGGCTATCTGTCTCACAAGCAGACTGGTGGTGGAAGCGACAGTCCCTTTGCCGTCAATCTCTCGTCCGATCGTGTCCATCGAGCCAAATGGATGCTTGACGGAGTCCGCCAAGGGCAATCGCTGGCCTCCTTGCTTGGGTATCGCTTTGAGCGAGGGCTCCATGAGAACCGGCTTGATCGCTTCATCCACCGATTCCGGGCGTTGGCGAGCCTGAAAGAGGATGACCGGCTTGCCGATTCGCGCCGGAAAGTCGTACTGGCCGAAAGGCTCGCGCAAGAGGTCGCGGTGTTGCAGATGAAGCGGGATCAGGCGGCTCAAAGCGCGACGGATGTGAGGTCCCTCAAGGCCGAGCGAGAAGGGCTGCTGCAGAGTTATCGCATCGAGATCGACACCATCGCAGCGACAGCGCAGCAGGCCCAGAATGCCGAGGCACTCGTTGGACAGATTGCTCAGACCTTGGCCCAGCACGAGAGCGCGAAACCGGAGGGTCGTGTAGGCGATGTGGTGAGCGGTCGCCTGACCGTTGAATTACTTGAACAACGGGACGCGGACCAGTGGGCCAATCGTCTTGAAGAACTTGATCACAATCGTTCTACGGCTATGGCCCAGGCTGCTGCAGCCCGCGCCGTGGTGAACGCCCGTGACACAGCTCACGCACACGCAGAACAAGCAACGGCGAGCCTTCTTGATGCCACGGTTCTCGAGTCCATTCCCTCGGCAGAACGCGCGATCGCGCACAACGAGGAGCTTGCCGCACAATTCGAGCGGCAGGCGATCGACAAGGAAGGGGGCCAGGCCGGCAGGGCCGAAGCCGGCCTGGCGGCGGCGAGAAATGAATTGGCGACACTGCTGGCCCAACAGTGGAACCAAGCCCTTGAGGCCTTGCCGGCCAACAATGTCGTGGACGGTCTGGATCTGCACCGCCGATGGAAGGACAGTCAGTCAAGTCCCTCGGGTCAGCCGCGCTGGGACGTCACGACCATCCCATTCGGCACTACGACGCTCGGCTTTCCGAATCCCGGCACAACTGATTTCAATTCATTGATCGAACAGCTGAAAAGCCTGGACGACCTTGTCGATGCCGTGGGTGACACGGTGGTGGCGGAAAGTGTGTATCAGCTCGTTCAAGGAAATCCGCTTCGTTTCGGGGCGACGCTGGATGCCATCGCCACGGGTGAGTTGCCGCCTCCCGAGTTGGACGTCATTCACACCCCACGAAGCGGCATCGGCTTGACACATCGTCTCTGCGTGTTGTTTCCTGCGATACCCGAGGGAACGATCTCGACGTGGCCGACCGGCCCTGAGCAGGCGCGCGCCGCTGCAGAGCCGATACTCAACGCCTGGGCTGCCACCCTTCTGCCGAATCCCGCCAAGGTCCGCTGTCGAATTGATTACGTCGATCACGCGACCGCCGGCGTCCTTCACACGCTTGAAGCCGATCTCACAGCGCTGAAACTTTCGCCGCTCGACGCGGTGTTCATGGCAGAGGGACAGGCGCACGCGCAACGCGCGGAATTGGAGCAGCGCTGGTCGAATCACATGCTCCGTACACGACCGGCCACGATCCCCGCTCAGGTACAGGTCCGACTGCACTTCGTGCGTGACCCCGGTTGGCCGAGTGATGTCGTCAGCGTAGGGGAGTTTCTCGAAATGACCCGCACCCTGCGTCGATTGTTTGCCAACGCGCGGTCGATCGATGGACGAGATCTCTCGCTTCCGGAGTCACCGGCTGTGTCAGCCGTGCAGAGCGTAGAGCTGAGTCGCCGAGCGGATCAGGCCGTGCAGTCGTACACAGAAGCGAGCCAAAACCTTCAGCAGATGCTTCCGCCTAGTGAGGGCGCCGACGCCGCGCTCGATCTCGAAACACTTCGCACGGGATTGATGCGAAGCGCGGCATTCGGCATTCCGGCAGCCGTTCCGTTGGATGCGGTGGGGTCGGGCTTGGACGTGCAATCGCTCTTGCTCGCGCAGGTGCGTTCAGTGACTGCGGAAATGCAGGGACGGCTGTCTCATATTGCCGATGCCGATCGTGCGTTCGATCGCGCGCATGCGCTGCCTGAGGAGCAGCGGGAGCATGACCTTGCTCGATTGAAGATTGTGTTCGGATCGGACTTTCTCGCGCTCCCTCACATTACACCGGCCAATGCCGCGCAATTGACCGAAACGTTCGACGCGAGTCTCTCCTTGCAAGGCAACGATCCGCTGGCAGCCGTCACCTGGTTCCAACGCGTGGCCCATGTTCGCCAGGGTGCGATGCGCCTGGAGACGGCGATGCTGTATGCCGAGACGCTCGGGGAGGAGGCGCACCTCAATCTTCAGGTCGGCCAACTGCCCTTTGCAGGGCAGGATCGGTGGGTGGCGTTGCCAAGCGGGCTCAATCAATCCATTCCTCGGGGGCGCCTGTCGCTCGTAGCACAAATTCCGTCCGGTCAAGCGATTCGATTCGATCAGCCGCTGACGGGACTACTGATCGATGAATGGGTGGAGGTCGTTCCAAGCCCTCAGGAGACCACAGGAGTCGCGTTTCACTACGACGGTCCGAACAGCGCTCCCCCGCAGGCGTTGCTTCTCGCCGTCTCCGCCGATCAGCGAGAGGTCTGGGATCTGAACAGTCTCGAGGCCATCATGCAGGAGACGACCGATCTGATGCGCTTACGAGCGGTCGCACCTGAGAGTCGCGGAGAAACAGTTTGGGTTGACGACGAGCTGCCTGCCGGCGCCAGCCCATTCGGAGACGGGGAAGGCTGGACATGGATTCGTGCCCACCCAGACCCTCTCTTGGGGAAAAAAGCCCATCAATCGGCTCTTGTGCCGGAGCTCCATCAACATTTCTTTCAAGGCGCGAAGTTTCCGTTGTTCGTGAGTGTGGGCGACCGATTGTTCGCCCACGTGTACCTCGATCCGCAACGGTTGCCGCGTCAGGTCATGCTTCAGTGGCACGACGGTACATGGGAACACCGTGCCTATTGGGGTGAAAATTTGATTCCGTGGGGAAGCGATGGCACGGTGAGCCGTCAATTCATGGGACTTCTTCCTCCGGCGGGCCGATGGGTGCGTTTGGAAGTCCCGGCCACCTTGGTGGGATTGGAAGGACGGGCAGTGGACGGTATGGCGTTCACTCTGTGGGACGGGACAGCGACATGGGATTATGCGGGTAAGCGATCATCGGATCCCGGCGGATCGGCGGCCACCGATCTCTCGATGCCGGCCCTGCTCTTCGACGGGGCCAGCATTGACCTTTCCAGTGTCATTGACCGTTCGACCGGAGACTAGCGATGGCGTCACAGATTCGCATTGAACCTAGTACGACAAATCCTGATTTGCAGGATGGCCTGCAAGCACGCATTCACGATCCACTCTGGATGCTGGCTCGACAATGGCAATTCGGGGAATTCAAAGGTGAAGATGCCGGTTCGGCGGCATCCACGCACGTCGTGGTGGACACATCCTTGGTGACTCGGTATCGCCCCGACGCTCCTTCCGGAGCTCAGCCAGCGGGCCCGTATGAGGCTTCCGCGGTGCCGCTTGAGACGTTGGTAGAAGGCGAATCGGTCGTCTCCGATGGAGCACGCAACTGGAGGCAATCCGTCAAGACGGGACAGCACTTGCTTCGATTGCTTGATGTCAGTGGAGCGGGCCTCTCGCGCTCCGTCTGGTTGAGCAGCGAATATGTGCTCGCCAAACCATCCGCTGAACAACGCCGTCGCTTGGACAGTGACAGTCAGCAGTTCCTTCAGGTGGTAGGGGGGCGTGCTTTGGACGGAGTTCGACTCCGTACGCGACTCGCCGCGCTGCATGCACGCAATGCCCTGGAAGAGTTCTTTCAGGAATCTCCGTTTGATCAAATCACCGGTAATAACCGGCAGAAGGTCATCCAGGGCATCACCGCATGGCTCACCTGGTACGATACGTTGTTTCATCAACCTGCGGTCCCGGCGGCTTGGATTCCTGAAAGGATGGAATATGAGTTTGCTGTCTCCGGCAAAACCGGAGAGGGAGAGGTCGTACTCGCGGCGCCGGAATACTTCGAAGGCACACTCGACTGGTTTTCGTTCGTCGTCCGTCCGGGCGAAACTTTGGGAGCCGGCGAGGCGCGAACTTCCATCTCCCGCGCGTTTCTTCCCGCTCCGGTGACGTTTCGTGGCATGCCGTCCTCCCGATTCTGGGAGTTCGAAGACGGCGCCGTCAATTTGGCGCAGATCGATGCGGCTCCTTATGACTTGGCCAGATTGCTCTTGGTGAAGTTCGCCCTCGAATACAGTAACGACTGGTTTGCGATCCCGATCGAATTGCCTGTCGGATCACTCTCTCAGATTCGAGCACTTGTCGTCACGAATACGTTCGGTGAGCGCATATTCATTCCTCACACAAGCCAGGTGGAGGGACCGACATCGCCATGGCGGATGTTTGGGCTTACTGAGGATTCTCAACGTCTTTTCTTCCTCCCTCCGGTTTTGGGCCCCAGCTTGCACAGCCAGCCCTGTGAAGAGGTGTTGTTTCTGCGAGACGAGATGGCCAATGTCGCATGGGGAGTGGAGCGAATCGTCGAAAGTGGAGCAGGACACGCTCTCGACCGGTATGAAGCGTATCAAGAGGCTCAGTATCAGAAGGAACAGGAGGACACAACTTCTCCCGTTGAGGGCGCGGAGGTCGATGCTCTGATCTATCGGCTGGGCACGACGGTGCCGGAGTATTGGATCCCGCTGCTCCCCGTTCTGGCAGGCGATTCCATTCGACTCAAGCGTGGTGTCATTCCGGAGATAGAAGCCGGAGAACTGGGTCGATTGCTGGAACCGCTCGGACGCATCCTTGAACCGGGTCGAGAACTGCTGCTGCAGGATGAAGAAGTTCCTCGCGAAGGGGTCCGGGTCACGCGTACGTACCAATATGCCCGCTGGGTCGACGGCGCGACGTATCTGTGGATCGGGCGACGGAAGCAACCTGGACGGGGCGAGGGCTCGAGCGGCTTGCGCTTCGATTCAGCTCAATCGCCCGGAGATTCGTCGCTGTCATAAGTGATTCGCAGAGGAAGCGGAACAAGACGCACAAATAGATTTTCATCCTGTGGACAGTGCCGATCCCGTTCGTGCCGCATGTAGAGCGGTTTCCAACTCAGCGATGTGTGCCCGGAGAGAGCCCGCAAGCTCTTCGACTTCTTCTACTGAATATCTGGGCGTGATGTACTTTGAGCAGTTCCAGTCGAACGACACGACGTCGATCACTACGAGTCGCTCCACATTCGCCCGCGAGGTTAGGATCGAGAGTTGCGACACGAGTTGCGGATGCGACCGTGCGTCTTCGACCCGGGCATGGCCGAAAATTTTGAGCCGCTCCCGATTCCTATAGTCCATAAGGAACAGCGACACGCGGTTGTTGACCGAGAGATTGCCCGTGCTCAAGAGTTGTCGATTTCCGCGGTAGTCGGCAAACGCCAGCGTGGTCGGGTTGAGGACGCGTAAAAATCCTTTCGGCCCTCCGCGGTGCTGGACATAGGGCCATCCGTTTTCGTTGACGGTGCCCAAGTAGAAACTATCTCTTGCCGCAATGAACTCGATCTCCGCTTCGCCGAGTGGATCGCGTTCCGGTGCGTCGGCGATTCTGGCCGCATGGCCATAATAGTGCTTCTGTGCTCGGCGTACCGACTCCGTTATCGCCAGATCCAGATATTTCATTGCCATCGTCTCATCCTCCGTCACATCGGCGTGCAACGCCTTGGCTACACGTCGATCTTCCCGCTATTTCTGTCTCAGAACACCACGGTGTTCCATCCATCCGCGACATACCGGCGCAGGCTCAACAGGCCGGCTGTTCCGGCTAGCGCATGATCGTTCTTGAGCGGCACACCACAGGATTCAGCCCCTTCCTTCGCGCCAAACACCTCGGCACACCCTCGTGAGGCGCCTTGCACCACATCGCGAACCGAATTGTAGAGTGCGTTGGCCGGATGCGAGAGCTTGGCGAGTTCGACGGGCCACCGGGTGCCCGTCCCGTTAAAAACCACGGCGACTTCATCGCCCTTTTGTTTGCATTCGGACGCGAGCGCGAGCGCGTTGAAGACTCTCCCGAGCGCCTCTTCTGAACCGCTCTTTGGATCGGACATAATCACCACGACCGTTTTCATACATCCTCCTTTGAAGTTGCTCGCCCTTTTATGGGGAACCATGAACAGGACTAACTGTCTAAATATACTTTAGATGGTTATAACAGCCGAAGACTAACTTGTCAACAAGCTCTTTGTAGGTTATCTATGAATTGGAGAAGGAAACCGATGAAGAACAAACCGCAGAGGTTTCTGTTTGTGGGCAACCACCCGTGTCTGGATTTGATCAATACCCAGTTGGTGGTGAAAGGAGAGCCGAGAGATCTGCTCGAGACTTTTGATGATCTTTTTGGGTGGCTGATACGAGCAAGACTTCTTCCGGTGTCCCAGGCCAAGGCCGCCAAGCCTCACCTGAACAATGAGGAAGCCGAGTCCTTGCTTGAACGGGCAAAGACCTTCCGGGCAACGCTCCGAACCATCGCCGAACAGGTTGCAGCAGGCGGCGCTGTGCCCGGTTCAGCCATCAACACCATGAATCAGTTCTTGGCTCAGCGTCCCGGCTTCCCCGAGCTTCTCCGGACCAAGAAAGGCATCACACTGCGCTTCCATTCACTGGCAACGCAGCAGGTGGAGCTCCTCGCTCCCCTGTTGGAAGCGGCGTGCGATCTGCTCAGCTCCGAACGCTTGTTTTTGATCAAGAAATGCGCCAATGCCGCCTGCATTCTTTATTTTTTAGACACGACTAAAAATCACACGCGGAACTGGTGCAGCATGCAGACATGCGGTAACCGGATAAAAGTGGCGGCTCATTACCGAAGGAGTCGAAGCCAGTCACGTCTGTAACCTGCCACAAAGAGATTGCGAGACATGACAGACAAGAGTCGCACCCAATGAAGCGTGTTCAGCTGTACTGATCCCACGTGTCGCATTGTTTGATCGCCCAGAAGACGGCTTCTTTGAGCTTCTTGAGGACTACATTGTCCGGGTCGCGGATGGCTTGAAGCTTCTTATCGAGATCGTACAGGGGTTGGATTGACCGCTTGTCCGGAATCTTTCCGAGTGCCCACGCTACCTCTGTCAGGACTCCCCAATCACTCTTTGGGTCCTGAAGCTTTGCCAACAACGGCGGGACGACCGAGGCGTCTCCATTGATTCCTCCGATCTGCCCCAGTCCTTTCGCTGCAGCCGCCTGAATTTCCAGTTGAGGCGAGGAATTCATCATGTCAATGAGCAGTGGAATGCCATCTCTACCGAGATTGCCCATGGCGACGAGCGCCTGTTTTGCAAGATCCCGGTCTTTCAGCGCGTCCTTCAATTTTGGTAGAGCCTCGTCGGCCTGCATTTCTCCCAGGAGGGACATGATTTTGATTTTCCGAGCCTGGCTGGTATCCGGCGAATCAAGCATCTTGAGAAGACGATCGGCGTGGCCCCATTCCGCAGCTAAGAGCAGGGGGAACTCATATTTCTCAAGTGCCTCCTGCAACTTCGCCATGGCATAGATGCCGGGATCGGCTGCCTGCGATGCCTGCGCGGCAGCCACAGCATCTTCAAACTCCGTCCGCACTTCTTTCTGCCACTTGACCTTCATACCTCCGAGGACGTAGGTCAGCTGGCAGGCCGGGCCCTTCCACAGGCGTGATGGAGCATCGGGAAGGTCTGCATCTCCGCCTGTGGCGGTTGTGCCTTCCCAGGTTTTGCGTTGCTCGCACTTCACGCGAAAGAGGACATCATTCGGCACGGCGGGATCCCGGACGACCCCGTACCCCGCTTCACTCAAGCGTTGGGTGACAACATCAGCCAAGAGACGAGAATCAACCCTACCTGTATCCGTAAGTGTCATCACTTCAATCAAAACAGTCTGAATCTTTTCGAGCTGAGCTCTCTGTTCCGCTGTGAAGTATTCTCGGTAGGCCAGCGCCGAAGGATGAAGCCAGCCAAGCAATAGGCATAGCGTAAAGGCAGATAGTGCCAATTGTTTTCGCATCGAGCACCTCCAGCACACCCGTATCGGCATCCAGACGTGGGCGAGACCGCATGCATGACCGGAGTCTAATCCCTAATCAGCTCTCAGTATACACCTGTCGTATTCATCCAATAGATTTGAGAACATCTTGTCCCCCTGGATGGCGATTATGTTAAACTAGACACCGAATGGTTGGCGGCATTTATTTTATGTGGCATGTTCGCTTTTGGGGCAATGAACACCTACGCCGAGGTTACCCTCTTCCCACTTCCAATACATGCAAAAATCAGTAAAGTGGCTATCTTCAAAGATATCTCGATAACAGAGCCTCCCAACCAGATAGATCGCGGCATCCCCATTATGAATTCGTTGAACCTCATCAGCAGTAAAGGCAGCCTGCCTCTCTTTGAAAACTGGGGCCTTTTTCGCAATGGGCCATTTGGGATGGTGCGGCGATTTAGTAATAGTGTCACAGTCGGGCCATGTAGAAGGAGTTGGTGCCGTCAGGCTGTTCACGTTAATTCCGGAGATCCATCCAGCATCGTGAGCTGGAGTTTGCCCCATATTTTCAATAAATCCTTTAATGATGGGCTTATTGCCAACGCCAAAATGTTTAACATTCATATCGCCAAAGACAAGATAGGCCCGCAATTGCCTTTTCTCGGTATCCTTTGCAACATCGAGAGCTTCGGCTGTAGCAGTAGCCAGTCTTTTAGTTTCTTGGACCCCAGCCGCCAACTGCTTAACTTGTTCAATGGCAGCAGTGGCCAGAGCTTTAGTGCTGTCAGATTGGGCTTTAGCCGATTCGGCGATAGCTTTGGTGTCCGCACTCCCGCCCTTCATTTCCGCGAGTTGGCCTTTCATAGCCTCAGTTTGAGCGGTCATTTGCTCCAATTGCCGCCCATTATTCACCAAGACAACACCAGCGATCATCATTCCGCCCAAGATAAGCAACAATTCAACTTTTCTATCCAGGGGTGTTGCAGCCCATTCGATTTTAAGGCGATTCCACCAGCGCTTCATAAAGTCATTGGCACACTACTGATTTGTATAGCTGTTATCTGTGCGGTGCTTAGCCTCGCCAGCCTCATAAAAGGCAAGCTCATTCTTGGGGCTGCATTATTTGTCACTATGGTTTTCGTGCTGTCTCTTTCTTTGCAGTTCCTTTGGCCTTCAGCTTACGGCGAGCCGTCTTTCCGCTTCTTTTAGAGGGGATTCGAACAGTAGCAGGGTCAACATTAATGAGGGCCTTAAGCGCATCATCAAAACTCAGCGGATATAACGATACCGGCTTCGCTTTGGGCATGGATTATCCTCCATTGGCAATCGTAATTGCACGTTTTTCGGCTCGTACTTCATGCTGGCACGCGTTACCGGAGGCGTGCTCAGCATTCTGCAAGCACGTCATTGAACAGATTCGGATTCTCTCGGTTATTGTGTCGGAACGAGAATTCCGCCAGGTACAGCGGCAAGTAATCCTTGCTCACCTTGTGATACGTGCCAATCACGCCGCGTTTCAGCATGCTCCAGAAGCTGTCCAGGTTCGCGGTATGCACGTTCCCGCGCACATATTCACCCCTGTTATGGTTCACAACCTGATGCAGAAATTCACGCTTCAAGCGGCCATAGCTGCGATGTTCATCCGTGGCGACGAGGGAGACATTCTCGCTGACAACCTGACGAACAAAGCCCGCCATAGTGACGCGATCAGTGTTTTCAATCACACGACAGACAACGTTCCCCTTGCGGGCAATGGCCCCAATCACCGCCACTTTTCCGCTGGTGCCAGGGATATGCTTGCGCTTATTGGCATGGCGGTTATAGTCCTTCCCGCCGATATAGGTTTCGTCTACTTCCACTTCTCCCATGAGCTTGGTGAAACTGCCGTCTTTCATGGCCGCTCGGATGCGATGGCACATGTACCAGGCTGTCCGGTAGTCACCGCTTCCGATCTGCCGGTGAATCTGCAAGGCACTGATCCCCTTCTTGCTCTGCATCATGAGGTAGATCACCTGGAACCAGACCGTAAGCGGATAGTTCGTGTTCTCAAAGATGGTCTTAGCAATCACCGAGAAGCGGTAGCCGTTTGGTCCTCCGCAATTCTTCGCCTTGCAGACCCAATGAAACGGGCGCTTCTTCAGCTCGTAGACCTTGGCATTATTGCAGCGAGGGCACGTCACGCCATTAGGCCAGCGAAGATTCTTCAAGTGCTCTTTGCAGGCTTCCTCAGTGCTGAATTGCTTCATCAACTGAGAGAGGGTGACGGTTGGCTGAGTGGTGAGCTTTTTCATGGGGCCTCCTGTTCAATGAGGCCAGTATGACAGGATTATGAACCAGTGTCAAGTACAACATAATCGCCCCCTGGATCGTATTGACAGCTCAGGGCTTCCGATGCTAGTTTTCACCGCTCTACTTCGTGGCCCGCACGAGCCCTTTAGGTTTGTCCAAATAACGAATGTGGATCTGGAACGGTGATTAAGACAACAGTTGCGCGACGTTACGCTCAAGCCCTCTTCGAGCTCCTGGATCAATCAACCATCGAAGTGACACGAGCAACGCTCAACGGCCTCGGTGCGGCTATCAAGGAATCGGACCAACTCCGCCACGTCGTGACCTCACCTGCTTTTGGGGTGGAAGAGAAGATTGCCGTGTTGACCGCCATCGGTGACAAACTCGGATGCCCTCCGACCGGCAAAGCGTTTCTCGGACAGTTGGTGAAGAAAAACCGAGTGGGGTTTCTCCCGGAGATCGCCAGTGCATTCGGGAAACTCGTTGATGAATCCAAGGGGACTCAGCCGGTGACGGTTTCCTCTGCAACAGTGCTATCCCCCGGTGAGCAAGATCGTATCAAAACGCGCCTGCGTGAAACGCTGAAGCGCGAAGTAGATGTGACGTTTCAGACCGACACGGGCCACCTCGCTGGTTTGCAGATCCATATCGGCAGCACGGTGGTGGACAGCACCGTCCGAGGTCGCTTGCGCGATTTGCAAGTGGTGTTGACGCGAGAATAAGGAGCAGCCATGCAGATCAGGGCAGAAGAGATCAGTGCGATCATCAAGGAGAAGATCAAAGGCTTCGACCAGCAGGTCGATGTCAAGGAGACCGGCTCTGTCATTCAGGTCGGCGACGGGATTGCCAAGGTCTATGGTCTTGACGGGGCCATGGCCGGCGAAATGCTCGAGTTCCCGGGCGGTCTGTACGGGATTGCGCTGAACCTCGAAGAAGACAACGTCGGCGCCGTGCTGATGGGCGACGACGTAGGGATCAAAGAAGGCGATCCGGTCAAGCGAACCGGCCGCATCGCGGAAATTCCGGTAGGTGAAGCGCTGGTCGGTCGGGTTGTGAACGCGATCGGTCAACCGATCGACGGGAAGGGTCCGATCAAGTCGCCGCATTCCTCACGTATCGAAGTCGTCGCCCCCGGCGTGAACACCCGCCAGTCCGTCCGCGAACCGCTGCAGACGGGTATCAAGGCTATCGACGCCATGATCCCAATCGGCCGTGGCCAGCGCGAGTTGATCATCGGCGACCGCCAAACCGGCAAGACCGCCATCGCAGTCGATACGATCATCAATCAAAAGGGCCTCGGCGTATTCTGTATTTACGTGGCAGTCGGACAAAAGCGGTCGACCGTCGCCCGTGTCGTGAAGACGCTCGAAGAGAACCATGCCATGGAATACAGCATGGTGGTCTCAGCCAGCGCCAGCGACCCGGCCCCGATGCAGTTCCTCGCGCCTTTCTCCGGCGCGGCAATCGGCGAATATTTCCGCGATAACGGCAAGCATGCGCTGATCGTCTACGACGATTTGTCGAAGCACGCGGTGGCGTACCGCCAACTGTCGCTGTTGCTCCGCCGCCCGCCGGGACGAGAAGCCTATCCGGGCGACGTGTTCTACCTGCATTCCCGGTTGTTGGAGCGCGCGGCCAAGCTGAGTGACAAGCTCGGCGGCGGCAGTCTCACGGCGCTTCCCATCATCGAGACCCAAGCCGGCGACGTGTCGGCCTATATTCCGACGAACGTCATCTCGATCACCGACGGCCAGATCTATCTCGGTAGCGATCTCTTCTACTCTGGTATTCGTCCGGCGATTAACGTCGGTCTGTCGGTGTCCCGAGTCGGCGGATCCGCGCAGATCAAAACCATGAAACAGGTGGCCGGAACTCTTCGACTGGACCTCGCCCAATATCGGGAAATGGCGGCGTTCTCCCAGTTCGGCAGCGAACTGGATAAAGCGACTCAGATGCAGCTCGCGCGCGGCGTGCGCATGGTGGAGTTACTCAAGCAGTGCCAATATAAGCCTATGCCGGTGGCCGACCAGGTGCTCTCGATCTACGCGGGTACGCAGGGTTTCTTGGATGATGTGGCGGTGGACAAGGTGCAGCAGTTCGAGAGCGATCTGCTCCACTATATTCAACAGAACCATCCGGAGCTGAAGAAGGAAGTCACGACCATCGGCAAGATCGACGACAAGGTCGGCGGCCGCCTGAAAGAAATCATCTCGACCTTCAAGCAGAAGATGGGATTCGGAGGCAAGTAGCGACGCACGTATGACCGTCTCTCGTGAAGCGTGAAGCGTCCGAACGGGAGATACGAGCGACGAACGACGAGATACGAAGAAGATGCCAAGTTTACAAAGTCTGCGCAGGAAGATCGCAGCGTTTAAGAATACCCAGAAAATCACCAAGGCCATGAAGATGGTGGCCGCGGCAAAGCTCAAGCGGTCGCAGGACCGTATTCTGGCCGCCCGTCCCTATGCGCACAAAATGCGCGGGGTGTTGAGTAATTTGAGCCAACGCGTGAACCGCTCCTCTCATCCACTTCTGCAGAAGCGCGACGGGAAGAAGATCGAGGTGCTTGTTGTCACGAGCGATCGTGGGTTGTGCGGCGGCTTCAACGGCAACATCGTCCGCAAAAGCGCCGAATTCGTGCGGCAATGCGAAGCGCGTGGTTTGCAAGTCAATCTGAGTATCATCGGCCGGAAGGGCCGCGACTACTTCCGTCGCCGTGCCTGGCCGATCCGGCAGGAATGGACCGGGATCTTCGACAAGCTAAGTTTCGAGCATGCGCTCGATATCGGCAGTGATCTGACGGATACCTTTGTGAAGGCGACGTTCGACGAGCTGTATGTTGTCTACAACGAGTTCAAGTCGGCCATTCAGCAGCGTGTGATTGTCGAAAAGCTCTTTCCAGTCGACGCCCAGGTGGAGTTTGGTGCGGCCCAAGCCGAAGGGCCGACAAGCGGCAGTTATCTGTACGAGCCGGATGAAGCGGAACTGTTGAGCGCTCTGGTACCGAAACATTTCCAGGTGCAGACGTATCGGATCTTGTTGGAGTCCGCAGCCGCCGAACACGGCGCCCGCATGGCTGCCATGGACGGCGCCACGCGCAACGCCGGACAGCTCATTAAGAAAGTGACGCTCTACTACAACAAGACTAGACAGGCTGCGATTACGAAGGAACTGATGGATATTGTCGGCGGCGCCGAGGCGCTGAAGTAGCCGACTCCGTTTCGTCGAAAGGAGTTTCCCGTGGCGACTGCAACAGGCAAAGTCATTCAGGTCATCGGACCGGTCGTGGACGTCGAGTTCCCTCCCGGCCAACTGCCGAACATCTATAACGCGCTCAAGGTCACGCAGGACGAGAACAAGGTGGCGGGTACACCTGCCATTCGGATCACCCTTGAAGTTGCTTCGCACCTGGGCGAAAACCGAGTCCGGAGCATCGCAATGTCCACGACCGATGGTCTGACGCGCGGGATGGTTGTGCAGAATACCGGAGCGCCAATTTCCGTACCCGTCGGCCGTGAAACGCTCGGTCGCCTCATCAACGTGCTTGGCGAACCAGTCGATGAACGAGGCCCGATCCAGGCGAAGAAGATGTATCCCATTCACCGCCCCGCCCCCAAGCTGGAAGATCAGGAAACCAGGACGGAAGTGTTGGAGACCGGCATCAAGGTCGTTGACCTGCTCGAACCCTACAGCAAGGGCGGCAAAGTCGGACTGTTCGGCGGCGCCGGTGTCGGCAAGACCGTCATCATCATGGAGCTCATCAACAACATCGCGCTGCACCACGGCGGGTTCTCTGTGTTCGCCGGTGTCGGCGAAAGGACCCGTGAAGGGAACGACCTGTGGCACGAAATGCAGGAGTCAAAGGTCATTGATCCGGACGACTTTACGAAGTCCAAAGCCGCTCTGGTCTATGGCCAGATGAACGAGCCCCCTGGAGCCCGTCTTCGCGTGGCATTGACCGGCTTGGCCGTGGCCGAGTACTTTCGCGACGAGGAAAATCAAGACGTGTTGCTCTTCGTGGACAATATCTTCCGGTTTACTCAGGCCGGTTCCGAAGTATCCGCGTTGTTGGGACGCATGCCCTCCGCCGTCGGCTACCAGCCGAACCTCTCGACAGAGATGGGTGCCTTACAGGAGCGGATCACCTCGACCAAGCGGGGCTCTATTACCTCTGTTCAGGCCATCTATGTGCCTGCCGACGACCTGACCGACCCGGCTCCGGCAACGGCCTTTGCGCATTTGGACGCGACCACGGTGCTGTCCCGTTCGCTGGCCGAGTTGGGTATTTATCCGGCGGTCGACCCCTTGGACTCGACTTCGCGCATTCTCGATCCGCAGATCATCGGGGAGGAGCATTACAAAATCGCACGCGGTGTGCAGTCCGTCCTCCAGCGCTACAAGGATTTACAGGACATCATCGCGATTCTCGGTATGGATGAATTGTCGGAAGATGACAAAATGGCCGTGGCGCGTGCCAGGAAGATCCAGCGATTCCTCTCGCAGCCCTTCCACGTGGCCGAAGCGTTCACCGGGGCGCCGGGCAAGTATGTCAAGCTGAAGGACACGGTCCGCAGCTTCAAGGAGATCCTCGACGGCAAGTACGACCACCTGCCTGAGCAGGCATTCTATATGGTCGGTCCAATCGAAGAAGCGGTGGCGAAAGCGGAGAAGATGGGAGTGAAGGTCTAATCTGGAGGGTGCTCTTGTGCTCGCCGAACGCGGCACGCCGGAGTTGATCGTATTTTCAAGTTAAGGGCGGTGCTCGTTCGATGCGCGCAGTTCAGAGCAACCCGCCAGCTTATCCCTGATAGAGTGCGGAACAGGAAGAAGAAGGAAGATGGCGGGAAAGATTTTGTTAGAGGTGGTCACGCCGGAGAAACAGCTGTTAAGCCAGCAGGTGGATGAAGTCATTGCACCTGGGTCAGAGGGAGAGTTCGGGGTGCTTCCCGGCCACTGTCATTTCCTGTCTACGCTCCGCATCGGCGAACTCCGGTATCGCACCGATGACCAGACTCATTCGATGGCTATTCTGTGGGGCTTTGCCGAAGTCACACCGACCAAAGTCACGGTTATGGCTGAGATCGCGGAGAAGGCGGAGGATATTGATGTTGAGCGGGCTACAGCCAAAGTCGCCGAAGCAGAGCGACGACTCCAGGCGGGCGGCTTGCCATCGGAAGTGAAAGAAGCCCAGATTACTCTTGAAAAGGCTCGCCTTCGCAAGAAGATCGCTGAACGTGCGAGAAAGACCAGCCACGCCTAGCTGATTCGATTCTCTCTCCGTCTTCTTTCAGACTGTCGATGAGCCGACGCCATAGTGCAAAGGTTACTCGTTTACCCTGGCCATTGACCGGCAGAGCTGAATACACTCTGCCGGTTGGAAGTTAGCCCATCGCTGACTCGCCATTGCTCTGAAGAATCGATACCTGTTCAGGTTCGTGCCTCCGGTCGGTTACGACCCTAACTGAATACTGATGACGATGGCACCCATGACATCGTTGAGCTTGAAGTCTCGCTTCGGGCTGTCAGGATGGGCATTGTGGCACCCAATACAAGCCTGTGTGACGGCCAGATCGGCATATACTGCCTCAAAATACCGCTTATCAGCCACCCTCGTGACTCCGGTGTAGGGACGGCTGGGTTGAGTCAGGATGGTCCCGAGCCCGATACTTTCCATAGCGTTCGTCGCGATATTGCGTTTGTTGATCGGCCACAAGCTGATCAGCCGGTACTGCATCCCTAGGCCTTTCTTGTTATTGAACCGTCCTGATTCCAACAAGAATTGGGCGGGTAGAGGCAAGGTATTCTTCTCTTCCCAGTTTTCCGATGCGACCACAACTCCTTTCGCCTGCATGCGTTCCACAACATGCCTGGTATAGACATCTCGGTCCGCCTCGATCACGGCGTGGATGTAATCGGCTACCGTCTCGATCGGCAGGGCGATCGATGAGGTCTGAGGCAAGGTGCGAGCCGGCCACAGGACCGTCGCGCCCCCAATTGCAAATCCAAGCAGAGCAGTTCCCCACAGCAATTTCTTAGAGGAAGTCATAGATACCTCCCGGTTGTGCGCGCGGGTGGATCGCTTAGCCGGTCACATCCCGCGAGCAAATGAATTGAGCGATGATCAGGACAACGGGCAGTTGTGGATGGAGATAGCCGGATCGAAACAATCTCGGGAACAGTCTGAGAAATACGCTGAGTAGGCCGGACGAGTCTGCTGGATCTGTATGGGCGGATAGCGAGGCGAGTATTACCAGTAGTTTCTTTGGGGAGTAAGCCATCGTGGGAAGGCACCAAAGACATGGCTCCGTTCCCTCGCCCGCATGGGATGTTGCGCGCACACGGCCATACGATCCAGAAGCATACTCTCCGATATCCACGTTGTCCAATCGACGCGTACGATCGTCATCTTTTCAATCCTTGCCTCTGGAGTGAACACAGCACTCGGTTGGGTTGGCTATGGCTCAAACCTAAGAGGCCGTATCCGAGCAGTTTTTAGCTGCTCTGGTGTCACGAGGAAGGGAGTCGAGCAGACGGTCGATCCACTTTGACGGCAACTTTTCCACCGATTCATAAATGCGGGACTGCCACCATGACGCGATGTCGGCGAGGTCCTCTTTCTGAAAGCGATGCTCGACGATGTCGAATGTATCGTGCCGATACAAGACAACATCGAGAGGATATTCGACGCTCGTCGAACTGGTGCGGGTGGCATCGAAGGCGAGAAATCCTACCTTCAGCGCGAGATCCATGCTGGAGTGGTATCGAAGCACGCGATCAAGGAGCGGTTTCCCATACCCCGTCTCGCCGATGATGCAGTAGGGAGTGCCTTCACTCACTTCCACCCAGTTGCCCTGGGGGTAGATCAGAAAGAGCTTGTGCTCCTGGTCGCTTTCCAACTGCCCTCCAACCAGCGCGTGGAGGTCGAAGATCAACCCAGCCCTATCGAGCGCGGCCTTATCCTCCTCAGCCACACGGCGAATCTGAGCCGCAAACACGTTGACGGCTTTGAACAGCTTATCGAAGGTCTGATCATCATCTCCAATAGCCTCGTCGAAATAGGTAACGGCTTTGTCGCGGACGGAACGCAGCCCCGATGTCATGAGAAACATCGAATGTCGTCCGTGTTGATGGATGGACACTTTCCGTGCCATGGTACATTCCGCGCCGGTCGTGACTCGCGTATCGGCGATGCCGACGAGCCCGTCTTCTACTTTCATCCCTAGACAAAAGGTCATTGTGCCTCCGCGCCGATGATTGTACTGTGGATGGGGCGAGGGGCGAAGAAGGTTTCAAAAATAGCGTCCCCCACGCGATTGAGCTGTGCTTGAAAGAGATCCAAGAATTCGTGCAGACCGCCGGCTAGGCAATCTTCAAGATCGCCAAAGTCCAACTCGGCGCGCAGCCGTCCTAGCCGTTTCTCGGCTTGGTTCTGATAGGACCCGTGTTCAGACCCGGAGATGGCATGCAGCGAACCTTCGCTCTTGATAAGACAGTACCGAATAGCTCGAGGGAATGTGGAGTCGAGAATCAGGAATGACGTGACGTCGTCCGGCGCAATGCGACCGAAGCGCTTGTAATACATTTCGAGGGCGCTGGCGGATTTCAGCAATGCGGACCACTGGATGATATCGAATGGTGTCCCCACCTCAGCGATAGTCGGGAGCAACATGAAATATTTCACGTCCAGAATACGCGAGGTCTTGTCCGCTCGTTCCAGCAGACGACCGAGTCTGGCAAAATGCCAGCCTTCCCCGTGTGACATGGTGGCATCGGTAATGCCCAGAAAGAGGTGGCTGTTTGCTTTCACGTCCGCCAAAAACGTGTGGAGATTTTGGCTGGACAAACCGTTCGCGGTAGCGGCTCTCACCATGAGGTAAAAGCGGTTGACTTGTTCCCACATGTCGCTGGAGATGACTTCTCGGACCGATCGAGCGTTCTCCCGTGCAGCGAGGAGGCAAGACAGAATCGAATTGGAATTCTCCGCATCGGACAAGAGAAACTGGATCACCGTCTCCTTCGAGGCCTTTCCATAGCGACTGGTAAAACTTTCATGATCTCCCGTCGTGGCCACCAACGGCTCCCACTGCTCCGTGGTGCCTCTGGGAAGATCGAGAGAGAGGTTCAGGTTCACCTCGATGAATCGGGCATAATTCTCCGCCCGTTCGATGTAGCGGTTCAGCCAATAAATGGAACTGGCGACTCGGCTCAGCATCGTTGATCAGACCCTGCTTGTTCACCAGGTATTAGACCGTTGCCGGTATTTCACTCGCTCGTAAAGGAGGCGCTTAGGAAAGGACCCATGTGTCTTTGTTGCCTCCACCCTGCGATGAATTCACCACCAGCGACCCTTTCCTCAACGCCACGCGCGTCATGCCTCCCGGCAAGACGTATACATCACGTCCATACAAGACGTATGGCCGCAGATCAACGTGGCGCCCCTCGAGGTGGTCGTCCACCAACGTCGGTACTCGAGAGAGGGCCAGAGTCGGTTGAGCGATATAGTTGCGCGGGTCTGCTTCGATGCGACGGGCGTAGTCCTCCCGCTCCTGCTTCGAAGCATGGGGACCGATCATCATGCCGTACCCACCGGCTTCGTTGGTGGCTTTCACGACCAGTTGATCCAAATGCTCAAACACATAGGTCCGGTCCTGCCTATTCGAACAGATATAGGTCGGCACGTTCGGCAGTATCGATTCCTCCGCCAAGTAGTAATTGATGATCTTCGGGACATAGGCATAAATGGCTTTGTCGTCGGACACACCGGTGCCGGGCGCATTGACGAGCGCGACTCTGCCTCTCTTGTAAGATTCCATGAGACCAGGGACACCGAGGAGAGAGTCGCTGCGAAACACGAGCGGGTCCAAGTAGTCGTCGTTGATCCGTCGGTAAATCACGTCTACCCGCTGAGAACCTTTCGTCGTCCGCATATGCACGAATCCGTCCACCACGACGAGATCATTGGCTTCGACCAATTCGACCCCCATCTTTTGTGCGAGCAAGGAGTGTTCATAGTAGGCGGAGTTAAGGATTCCTGGCGTAAGAATCACGATGGTCGGGTCGGGAAGATCGGTAAGATACTGGAGTGTTTCCAGCAGGTGGCTTGGATAGCCGTCGACCGGCCGCACGCGATAGGCGTCGAAAAGCTCAGGGAACGTCCGCTTCATGACCTGCCGCGCCTCTAAGACGTAGGCCACGCCTGACGGGCAGCGCATGTTGTCTTCGAGGACGTAGTACCGGCCATCATTAATTCGAACCAGATCGATCCCGGCAATGTGGCACCAGATACCTCGCGGGGGGTGGAGCCCCATGCAGGGCAGCAAGAAGCCCTTGCTGGAATAAATCAGTTCGCTGGGAATCACCCCGTTCTTGAGAATCTTTTGATCGTGGTACACATCGTCGATAAACAAGTTCAAAGCGCGCATGCGCTGACGAAGCCCGGCTTCGATGCGTTCCCAATCCGATGCCGTGACGATTCGCGGCACGATGTCGAAGGGAAAGATCTGTTCATGGCCGTCATCGCTCCCATAGACACCGAACGTCATCCCCATGTTGAGGATGACGCGCTCGGCTGCTTGTTGGCGCTTTTTCAGTTCCCCTTCCGGCAGTGATGCGAACTTTCTCAGCAAGAGAGCGCTGCCTGGCCGTGTTTGGCCGGCACCCTCATACAGCTCATCGTAGAACCCTTCTGGGTCGTACTGGGAAAATCGTATACCCATGTGAATACTCCAGGGGGGCACCCTAACAAAACACCCGACTGGCTTCAATCGCTCCGCTGAGAGAGCAACCGAAGGGCTTTCTCGGTTACCGCCACCAACGGAATTTCAGTACCCAATGCCCTTCTACATCGCCGCTTTTGAACTCCTGCTTAGGACTGGGCGGACTGTCGACTCGGGTACTATGATCTTGCCATACGAAAGAAGCAAACCGCCGGCAATAACCGATTGCATTTGATCGGGGCTCTTTAGTAGCGTGGGCTGCCTATGATTACAGAATTTATCATTACTTCCGGAGAACAGCCCAAACGGCTGGACCTCTTCCTCGTCAATCGGGAACGGGATATCTCGCGGTCTGCGTTACAGCGGCTGATCGAGCTGGGTCGTATTCGCGTCAATGACCAAGTCGTGAAAGCCAGTCACAAGATCAAATCCGGCGATAGGATCACGATGGACGTACCGAAGCCGGAGCCTCTTTCAATCAAAGGAGAGCCCATTCCGCTGGAAGTCCTGTTTGAAGATGAATCTCTTCTCGTGTTGAACAAGCCACCCGGGATCGTCGTCCATCCTGCCCCTGGGAATTGGACTGGGACACTGGTGAATGCCCTGCTCCATCACTTTCAGACATCGGGCGGTACGATTTCCACCATCGGAGGGAAAGAACGGCCCGGACTCGTTCATCGACTGGACAAGAACACGTCCGGCGTCATGGTGATTACCAAAACAGATGTGGTGCATCGCGGACTTGCGGCACAATTCAAACACCACACCATCACAAGAGTGTACGAGGCCTTGATCTGGGGCGTACCCAAAAAAGGCCGTGGTCGGATCGAGCTGGCCATTGGCCGTGATATTAAAGACCGAAAGAAGTTTTCCGCGAGAACGACGAGTCCAAAGGAATCCGTCACAGAGTACGTCGTTGATCGGCGGTATGGGAAACTAGCGGCGCATGTTCTACTCTATCCGCAGACCGGCCGGACTCACCAGCTTCGAGTTCACCTCGCATCATTAGGACATCCCATCCTTGGCGATCAGACTTATGGTGGGCGCAAGGTCTGTATGATCGACAATGTGGAGATTCCGCGAGTGATGCTCCATGCCCGAACGCTAGGATTTATTCATCCAACGACGGGCAAAGTGGAGGAATTTACGAGGCCGATCCCCGGTGATATGGAGGCAGTGACGAACGCGCTCGAACAGTTGCTAATCACCGAACACAGCAGAGTGCGTGGATCGGCCATGGACCTTTCTTTTTCCGAGGATGCATGTTGACCGCCGAAGTACTCGACGCCATAGGAGGTTTAACCGCTCACATCAGGACCTATGCGGCCAAACTTCCGCCCATTGTGCACTTGAGTGCAGTGCTGTCGGGAGTGAAACCTTCCGTAGAGGCCGTCGATAGCTATGAAACCATCGTATCCCGCATCCGAAGCCAGAGTGCTGGAACACCGTACAAGGGGCTCAATGAATCGTTTGTCTCATCACTGGAAGCGTTTGAAATGGGGAATCTGATCGGCTCCGTACAGCCACTCCTGTCGGTGCTCGATCATGTGGAGCGGATGCAACGGGATAACGAAATCGAGGTCAGGCAAATCGACGAAAAGCGCCTCAAGGACTATCGCTCCGTGTTGCGCAAGGTCCTGCCGGGAAATCAGCCGGAGTTGGATGGCTCGGGCGGAGGAGTGTCATGACCGCCTCTCATTTTTCAATCGGAGGCTAATGGATTAGGCTACAGGCTTAGCACACCATCTCACAAGGTAGAACCAAAACCGCTCCCAACCATCAATGGCCCATCTTTGGTCCTAATGCATTCGGACCGGTGGTGACAAGTTGAAAGCGAGCACTCGCACCGCAGTGCGGGCATTTCGCGCGGATCGTTTCGGCGTCGAGTATCTCGTACTCATCCGCTTTCAGCCACATGAGCTGGAAACACTTTGGACAGCTACGGACTTGCGTTGACATCGTTTTCCCCGTACACTTCAGGTTAATCCGGGGGAATACTCTAGTATAAGATGCCTCCAACCCTCAAGTCTGCTCTCACGTATTCTCACAAGCCCCCCCCCGAAGCGTCCCAGCTCCTCCGGTTATTGCACCAGGCCCCTTGGGCGAAGGACCGATCGCTTGATGACGCGAAGGAAATGCTGCGCCACACCGATGTCGCGCTGTGCGTCTGGGATGGTGATCAACTCATTGGGTTTGGCCGAGTCCTCACCGATTTTATCTACCGTGCCACCATCTGGGATGTGATCGTCGACAAAGTCTATCAGGGGCAGGGGATTGGGACCGAAATTGTCCAGCGCATCCTCAACCACCCGCGCCTCAAGCGAGTCGAGCTCTTTTGGCTCTGTACCAGACGGCCGGGTTTTTATGAGAAATTGGGATTCAGCTCAAAGGAGCAGACCGGTATGGTATGGAGTCGGACCAAGAACAGCCGGCTCGAGTAAGGCGGCTGTTCCCAACTCTTCCTCACCCTTCTACTCCGATGGAGTAGAAGGGGTGGTCATGATGCCAGCCAATGGGTGAACTCAGAAAAACATCTTTCCGCCAAAGAGGAAGCCGAACGAAGAGGCATTCCAGTCATCATTCCGACCTCCGGTACCGGTCGTATGCCCGTCATTTCGCTTATAGGCCCATTCTGTATTGAGGGCAAACCGTTCATTGAGCATGTAATCGGCTCCCCAGCCTAATCGCCACGCAAAGGTGTTGCTGGGACTGATGCGAATAGGCGTATCTTCGCCAAAGCTGTTGATGTTGACGCCGAAGCTCATGTTCACATATGGAGTGATCCGACCTAGTTTCACAGGACGCACTTCGACAGTCGGTAGTACCGATACCGTATCTTGATGTCCCAGGTCTATGTCAGGGCGCTCCAGACTGACTCCATGCCGTTCCCATTCGAGCATCATTCCGACCAAAAGCCAGTTGTTCACGCTGTACAAGCCTTGAAAATTGACGAGTGGTCCGATAGACGTTGACGTATTGTCCGAGAGCTGCTGGGTCAGTGGAGCAAATCCAGCCCGAAAGCCAAGTATCCATCTGCCCGGTTCAGTTCCGCCGAATTCTTCCGCCAAGGCCCCGTGTGACATGGGGAACATCGTCGCCATAACGACGAACAATACTCCGATCAAGCCTGGTCGTAACGTGTGCCCTCGCATGAAACTCCTCCTCTCATGTATTGGGGTGTCTCGCTTATAAGAAACAACCTCGATTATCGCCGATTCCGGTATCTTCCTGCCACCTCGACAGCGGGTGCAAGTTTAGGGCACCTCATATCCGAGGTCGTGTAGTACACATAGCATTCTGAGATTGGGGGGAGCAAGGTGCGTGTGGCTAATGAGAATGCGCCAACCGTGTGCTCTTCACGCGCTTCGGCGAGAAGAGGACAGAGATGAAAAATATCGTGGTGGCGAGAAGAACAATTGCCGGTCCGGAAGGGACGTCCCATACGGCAGAAATCAGGACGCCTGTTACGGAGGTCATGACTCCGATGGTTGCAGAATACAGAGTCAGTGTGGCGAGGCTATGCGTGAGTTGGTAGGCGGTCGAGGCTGGAATTAAAATCATCGCAAACACGAGGATCGCACCGACCGTCTTCAATGAGATCACCACCGTCAAGGCGACTAGCGTCAGGAGAAGAAAAAAGATCTGTCGCGCTGGAACGCCGGAAGCTTCAGCCATCTCTTGATCGAAGGCGATAAAGTAGAGCTCCTTTGCGAATGTCAAAATGAGCCCCAGTACGAGAATGCTCAACCCTCCGATGATGCTGAGCTCCTCAGTGGTGACTGAAAGAACGCTGCCGAACAAATACCCATACACCTCGGCATTATAGGTCTTCATCAGCCCGATAAAGAGGATTGCCAGTGCCATCGTCGTGGTGTAGAGAATACCGATCGACACATCCAGCTTCATCCTGCCTCTTTCCTCGACCCACCCGGTGATCCATACCGTGGCGAGCCCGAACAGGATCGCCAGCAATAAGGGAGGCCAGCCCATCAAGTAGCCGAGCGCGACGCCCGCGAAGGCGGCATGGGACGTGCCAGCTCCGACAAACGCCAGCCCGCGCAACACGACAAATACGCCGATCACCGAGCACAGTCCGCCGACCATCGCCGCGGCGAGCAGGGAGCGTTGCATGAAATCGTAGGTGAGAAGATCGAGCATGGAGGGGAGTTAACTCCTAGTGGGGATGGTGATAATCTTCGACGATGACGAGGTCTTTCTCGGTAATGACCAGCTCTTTCCCATACACTTGGTGAAGAATATCCGGTTTGAGAACTTCCGCAGGATGACCCGCGGCAAAAAGTCTGGTCTTGAGAAGGACCAGGCGGTCCACCCTCGAGCGGATCATATTAATATCGTGGGTAATCAAGAGAATGGTCAACTTGAGTTCGTCATGAAGGTGTTGCACGAGCTCAATCACATTGTGTTGCGTGGTGATATCCAGGCCGGTCGTCGGTTCATCCAATATCAGGACCTTGGGTTGCTGTGCCAGGGCTCTGGCAATAAAGACACGCTGTTGCTGACCACCGGAGAGCTGCCCAAGAGCGTTATTCTTGTGTGATTCCATTCCGACCTGAGCGAGGGCTTCCAATGCGATATCACGATCCTTCCGACCCGGACGCCTAAACAAGCCCAAGGCCCCATAGCGACCCATCATCACTGTTTCGAGGACTGTCACCGGGAAATTGCGATCGACAACCCCTTTCTGCGGGAGATACCCGATCTTGGCCCGATGGTGGCAACGGAGCTCGTCGCAGGCACAATCGAAGATATGGAGGTGTCCTTCCATGGGAGCTAAAAGACCCAAGACTGCTCGACACAGTGTCGTTTTCCCTGACCCGTTTGGACCGATCACCCCGACGAACTCGCCTTCATAAATGGTCAACGAGATATCCTTTAGGGCTGTGAGCCCTGGAAATCCGAAGGAAGCATGCTCAAAACGAATGATGGGCTCGCGGGGGTCAGACACGGATTCCAAAGCTCCTTCCGACGAGAGAAACGAATGTCCTGAATGCTGTTACGTAGTTTCCAACGCGCCGGCTAATTGGAGCACATTATAACGAAGCATGTCGAGGTAGGTCTCAGTTCCCGATACACCTCCCGGCATCGTCGTCAGGACCACGACACGGGCTTTGGTTTCTCTCGCAAGAAGTTCCGGGAGGCGTTGGCTGAGCTGAATCTCAGAGACGATAACCCTGATATTCTCCTTTCTGATCTTTTCAATGAGAGATTGCAGGTGAAAGGCCGATGGTTCTGTGCCCGATTGCATATGAATCGTGCCGACAATTTCGAGACCAAATCGCTTCGCTAAATAAGGCCAGGCTGAATGGTGTGCAATGAAACGTCGATCAGATAACAGCTGAGTGCGATCCGAAAGTTCTTTTTGCAACTGGCCCAACCGCTGAAGATACGCCGCTTGATTTGCTCGGAATTCGGCTGTGTGACCAGGATCAACCTCAATCAGGGCATCAGTGATGTGGCGCAGCATGATGGCGACGTTCTCAGGGTCCAGCCAGATATGTGGATTCCCGCCTGGCTCGGCTTCTTTTTCGCCCTTGTGCCGCTCGTCATGAGAATCCGAACCATCGTGAATCAGCCCCACCCCCAGGGATGTCGTGATGACGCGTAACGACGGACCTCCGGCATTCTTCACCAGCGACGAAACCCAGACCTCGAGTCCGAGGCCGATCTCGAACAGGACCCTGGCCTTCCGGACTGCGATCAGATCGGTGGGTTTCGGCGAATAGGTGTGTTCGTTCTCGTAGCCACTCAACAAAGATGTGACCCGTACATAGGGGCCGCCGACCTGTTCGGCCAAATCCTTCAGGACAGGAATCGTGACGACTATGGGAATCGGATCGCGAGCTTCTGTAACAGGGGCAAAGGAGGGCACGAAGCCGGCCAGAAAGGCGATGAGAACGGAGACGGATCGTTTCAGCACGTGGTTGACCAAAAACATCGGCGGGGACGGTAACATCCAAGTTTTGCGGTGTCAACGACATCGTGACGGCGGCACCCCCTCATAGGCCCTGTCCATTCGCCTCCTTGACCATACGCGCCAGTTCGATTAGCGTAGCGCACCCGCCGGTCTCGGGGATTCGTATGGTTGCGAAAGGATACTGCAGATGAACGTTGTTGGATTGATGTCGGGCACTTCAGCTGACGGAGTCGACGCTGCGCTGGTCTCGATTGATCGTCGGAAAGCCGGCATTCACGTCGAGATGGTTGCGTTTCATTCACTTCCCTATCCGCGCTCGCTGCAACAACGAATTCTCTCAGCATCGGTTTCCGGGACCGTGACGGATATTTGCCACCTGAATGCGCTGTTGGGCGAATGGTTTGCCGACGCAGCTTTAGGCGTCATCCGGGCGGCTCACCTGACCGAAGGGGACGTGGACCTGATTGGATCCCATGGCCAGACTGTGCACCACCTTCCCAATGGCATCAAGGATACCGGTGTCGGCTCGATACGTTCCACCCTGCAGATTGCTGAGCCCGCCGTGATTGCCGAACGCACGGGAATTACAACGGTGGCCAATTTCCGTCCGCGCGACATCGCGGCCGGAGGGCAAGGAGCGCCGCTCACACCGGGAGTGCACGCCTTGCTGTTTCAACATCCTCGCCGGGCGCGACTCATCGTGAATCTTGGCGGCATCAGCAACGTCACCTACCTTCCACGGCGATCAGGAACCGTGGGGCTGGCCGCATTCGACACTGGTCCGGCGAATATGGTTCTGGACGGCATCATGGTCCGAGCCACAAATGGTCGGTCCTCGATGGATCGTGAAGGGCAGCTGGCTGCCCGAGGACAGGTTGATTCGAGATTGTTGGCCAAACTGCTCGCGCATCCGTATCTGTCTCAGGCGCCGCCGAAATCAACAGGGCGTGAAGCGTTTGGCGCAAAGATGTTGGACGACTTGCTCAACTGGCAACAGGCCCGCCAATTGCCGATCGAGGATCTTCTGGCCACATGCAGCCGCTGGACTGCGGAGGCAGTTGGTACGGCGCGGCGATGGGTTAAAGGGGGCGTCGATGAAGTGATCGTCGGTGGAGGAGGCGTCAAGAACCGGGCGATCATGGGACACTTGACGGAAGTCTTTGCGCCGGTTCCGGTCACGACCTTTGAGTCGCACGGTTGGGACAGCAAGGCGCTCGAGTCGGTGGCCTTTGCTGTTTTAGCGTATCAGACCGTGATGGAGCAGTGTGGGAATGTCCCTTCAGTCACGGGAGCGGCTTTCCCTAGGCTGTTGGGATGCATCGTCCCAAACGGCCCGCGGTGGTTCGAGCGACTACATCCACGTAAAGGGCGAAAGTAACGGGCGATGAAGATCGTTCTCGTCGTGGCGGTGGCCCTTGCAGTGATCGTCGGCATTTGGCTGTATCGGAAGAGATTCCGTCGAAGCAGCCGACAGCTCGTGCCGTTTGTGATTCCTCCGGACGCCGTCATCAGTCCCGCCCCGTTGATCGTGGAAGAAGAGGTGGCTCTGTATAATCTCCTACGGATGGTTGTCCAGGAGCAGTACCTTGTCTTTACTCAAGTGCCGTTATGGTCCTTCATAGCCGTGGATGCCCCTGACACGGTGCGTTCTGATGTTCTGCGCCATCTCGCGCTCAAACGAGTCGATTTTGCGTTGGTCCATCCAGGATCATGCCATGTCGAGCAGGTCGTGCAGATTGAACAGGAGTCACCGCAACCCCATCAGGCAGAACGGCAGCGCGTCATCGAATCGGTCCTCGATGCGGCCGGAATCAAGCTGATGAAGTTGCGTTCGAAGAAAAACTACTCTTTGCCAGACCTCGCCGCTCAATTGGGGATGAACGCAGAGGAATAGAGAACAAGGGATCCGCTTTCATCGAGTGGGCCGGTCTCTACGGCGATGCGGTGGTGGCTTCTTCGGCGCGCGTTATTGCCTCGATGGTTTTTCGTGCAAGTTCCGCTTCGGAGCTATCCGGGTATTGATCCACGACGCGATCGAACATGAGCCTCGCTTTTTCGTGATCGCCCAATTTGGTGTAGGTCTGGCCGAGCTTCAATGTGGACGCCGCCAACTTCGGACTGAGCGGATAATTTGATACGACGTCATAGAACGACTTCAGCGCGTCGCGGTACCGCCCCATACGATACTGACATTCTCCGATCCAATACTGTGCGTTGGCCGCGAGTGCGGACTCACTGTGCAACTCGATGAACAGTCGAAAGCCTGCCATCGCCGCTTCGTAGTCGCGGTGTTTGAATTCATCCATGACACGATCATAGAGGTGACGGGTCGTATCCTGCCTCTGAGTGGGGGCAGCGAAGGATGGGCTTGCTGATAAGAACATTGATAGGAGTATGAGAATTCCGATACTGTTCTGCGCCATAGCGGCCCTCCATCTGCTTAAACCAGAGTCGAGGTGGCTATGCACGCAATCGGTATGCCATGGTCCAGGTCAGTCGAAGATCAGAACCGCTTGAATAACCTGATGTTATATGGGCATGAGATCCATCAGTTTCAGAGGTTTCAATAGGCTCGCAGACAAAAGACACAGATTTGTACGAAAAGCTCCCTTACATCAACGGGTATGTCCAGTGCTCAATAAGCTCCGTTGATCTTCAGAATTGTTAGAGATATCAGTAATCCGGGGAGAGAATGTGATGCATGAGGAGTCAGTTCCGGCCAATCCATTGGGAGGCAGAACCTTGATCGTCGACAGCACCGATCAAGGTTGCTATCCCCTACCAAGCGCAGCGATTAAGGATATGGGTGAATCGGATCAGGTGTATGTTCGTCCGGGGATCTACGAGGATAAGGTTTTCGTCAGCCAACGGCCGGTCCGGCTTGTTGGAGCCGGACGAGACCGGGTCCATATCTTCTGGCGGCGTGGAGGGCCGCTCTATCTCCAAGAGGTGCCGGAAGGATTGATAACCGGCCTGACATTCCGCTATATCGGCAGCGACCAACACTCAGCCATCAACGTGCTCAATTCCACGTGTCTCATCACCCAATGCCGGGCGATGGAAGGCATCTTGTCCGGTGTCGTCATGTATGGACCCGAATGTCGTGCGATATTCGCGGAAAACGAGGTGTGCCGCAATCGCGAGTCCGGCATTTTCGTGTTTGCCGGTGCGCAACCACGAGTGGCCGATAACCGTTGCTTCGACAATCACCATTTTGGTATTGCGGTCCGTGATCAGGGCAGCCGTCCTGAACTGGTCCGGAATCAGTGTGAAGGAAATATGCTGAGCGGCATCTTACTGTTCCACCACGGCGGCGCATTGATGGTGGACAATATCTGTCAAAATAACCAGCACTGGGGGGTTCTTCTGACACCCGATTCACAGCCCAACCCGTCGCCGTCGGAGCTTCCCACGATGAATCGGCTCGAACCCAACCCCCTCGGGGCCTATTCAGTCTCCGATCAACCACTTGCTCAGATCGGCCGGTAATAACAGTCCGGAGCCGCAAAGAATCGCCCTGTCGGCTAAAGCAGAGTAGAGGAAGGGGAGTCGTTCGGAATGTGGAACTGAAACGCGCTTCCACCTTGCTGTTTCGCCCGATACATTGCGGCGTCGGCATGCTTCAGCAGCTCATCAATGTCGTGATCATCGGTCGGATAGACAGTAATGCCGATGCTGACTCCGATCAATGCCTGATGGTCTCCAAGATGAAACGGTTCCGCCAGCGATTTGGTGATTCGCTGTGCGACCAGCGTGATATCTTCTTCGCACGTCAGACCTTCGAGGATAATGGTGAATTCATCTCCTCCCATGCGTGCCACTGTGTCAACTTCACGTACACAATCTTGTAATCGCGTGGCGACAACTTTCAAAACCTGATCCCCGACGTCGTGGCCAAGGGTGTCGTTCACCGGCTTGAACTGATCGAGGTCAAGCAACATGAGACTGAGCGGTTGTTGGAGCCGCTTGCTCCGGGCCATGGCTTGGATGAGCCGATCGCGAAACAACGTGCGGTTCACAAGACCGGTCAATTGATCGTACTGGGCAAGGTATGTCAGCCGCTCCTCGGCTCGTTTGCGTTCGATGGCGTAACGGATGGAGCGAGCCAATAGCTCCGATTGTCCCTCTCCCTTGACGAGATAATCCTGTGCCCCGTTCTGGACAGCCTGTAGGGCGAGCGTCTGATCGCTGAGCCCGCTGAGCACGATGATGGCAATCGTAGGGTTCGCGACATGCATTTGACGCACGGTTGACAGCCCATAGCCGTCCGGGAGTGACAGATCCAAGAGGATGGCATCAAAGCGTGCGCGTGCCAGATGTGAAAAGGCATCGCTCAAGCGGGGCACATGGGTGACATTGAATTCCTCAAGGTTCCATTCCGTGAGGATGTCCTGTGTCAGGCGCGCGTCGATGTCGTTGTCTTCGACCAATAGGATCTTGATCATTGCGCTTTCGGTACGACCTCTTTCCTAGTCCTCTAACAAGTATAGCCTAAGACGATGATTCAACAAGCAAATCGCCGAAGTGGCGACATGCCATCGGAAGGACTGAAAAGGCACAATGCAAGGAGACTAGACCTTCAGCGTTTGTACCGGACCAACTCGCTCAATAGGGATAAAGGGGGCGGGCAGGCGAACTACTCAATCATGAACCGCGAGAAATGATAGGCAGGCCACCTGGGTAGATGCCGATCGGACCCTGCTCCGGGCCTATTGCCGCCTCACAGGCGTATCCTGGTTCAAAGGGCCACATGAGTGAACGGCCAACGGTGTTCCCACGTATATGAACATACCGCAACGTGACGCCCATGCGAGCGGCGTCGTCCTTGACCTTTTCAGTACATTCATCGGGTGTATATCCGCGGCGTGAAAGCAAAAGAGGATCTCCCGCAGCGCTGAAAACAGTGAATTCACTGGCGCATCCGGTTATCCCCAACAACACACAGATGACCCCCGTAAGTCGACCCATTCTTGAGGTCATTGGAATTGGCGCTCCTTTTTGCCGCATTTCCCGATCTGCAAACGCAGGGAACACAACTTAACCATAGCACGAAAACCATTCTTCAATCGAGTGTGACAAATTTTGTCCGGTGAATCTGCAAAAGGGGCTGGAGGCGGCACCGCGCGGAGAAACAAAGAGACTGGCCGGTAATCTATGGGTATGACTAAACCGGCTTCTCTGCGACATACTCAATGTACTTCCAGAACAGCTTCGCTTCCTCTTCATTGAGGACCACGGGAGTGTTATTGGCCGATCCCGTCATGAAGACCTTGACCGACACGGTGTCATGCCAGATTTGTACTTCACAGTGAGCGACGAGATCGAGATTGACCGCACGGTTTCCGATTCGGACGAAGTGCATGGCGCTGCCTCCCCTCGTCTGACAAAGCCAGGTGATCATACACCAGGGTCGACCCCCCAGAAAGCAACTTGCAGTTCTGCTCCGACGACGAGCACTGTGCTGCACACTCCCTATAGAATTTGCCGCGCTTCCGGCAAGAATTTCCTATGAGCTGCCGTATTCTCTCGAGAATGCGACGACACCGGGCCATCTATCGACCGCTCTCTCTGGCATGGAAGTTGAGGGAGATGAGCAAGTTTCCCAATCCGGCGCCCTGAGGGCTGGAAGGGCTGTGAGGTTAAATCAATGAATGAATTGAGTCTGCTTGCTGAGCTTTGGCGGCTTCTCAGTCAAGATGTTGCGGTAGCCGGTGGGCTCCAGAGCCCCATGCTCAGCTGGATCGGCGCGGCCTCAATCATCGTTCTTTGTCTCTGGCATAGTGCGGCGCTCATACGAGGCTTAGTGCGGATTCGTCATACACTCTTGGAATTCCGCTCATCCGTCGCGCCTCTGGCGTTGGCACGGCAACGGGTATCCGCAGACTGGCTCGTGGTTCCGGCTTTGGCTAAACGACAGGTACGCCCCGATCAGTCGCCGGAAGCCCGCCGCGATCTAGATGATCTCGAAACGCTGGATCGCGCGATACGCTCGGAGCCGGCCTTCTCAAAAGAATGGCTTTCATACCGGAAGTCCCTCACGGTGGAGCAAACTGCCTGGTTTCTCGAGCCGACTGTCCATAGCCATCGTTCCGCGGCTGACTTTTTCTCGTTCGAAGGTCTTTGCGCAAACCATCTCAATGTCCGCTTCTACAGGCAACTCCCTTCCTTCCTGACAGGGATGGGTTTGATGTTCACGTTTTTCGCCATTTTGATCGGTCTCAGCAAACTGCATGCGAACGGATCACAGATTGATGGAATCCAAGGGCTCATCAATGGCCTCTCCGGTAAGTTTGTGACATCAATTGTCGGCTTGGCGTGCGCGAATGTCTTTACCATCCTCGAAACCTCGATCTGGTATCGACTGGACAACCGGTATCGGGAATGCATATCGCTCCTTGATGAAATGTTTCCTCAGAAAGCTGCCGGCCAAGAATCACGACCATCCTTGTTGCCGAATGGATCTCCGACCGCAATAGTCAGCCCCGTTCAATCCGACACCGCGAACCAGTTGGTTGAGGTTGTGCAGCAGCGACTCGGAGCGACGGTCGCGGCCTTGACTTCAGCCTCTCAAGCTCTCACAGGGCTGAGCGCCAAACATTCGCCGCTGAAGCTCGACGATTTGTCGGGAGAGATCGGTCACGAGGTTCAGCGGGCGTTGAAGCCGATGATCAAGCCATTGATGGAAGCCATTCAGGAGCTCAACCGTTCGATTAAGGGACAGCCGTCCCCGGTACAGCTGTCTCAACCAGAAATTGAAACCATGTTCAAGGAACTCAGGAATCACATGACTAATACGATTGAGCAGGCGCCACGACAACAGAAAGAGGACGATACTGAGCGACGGCAAGTTCTACATAAAGAGGCTCCCACCCGATGAAGCAGCTCAGGCCAATTTCTGGGCCCGAATCCCGTGAAGGCTCATCTGCGTTGACGAACGGCGTCGCAGACCTCATGACGTCGCTCGCCGTCATCTTTATTCTACTATTAGCCGCCTATGTCACTCGCATCGAGGACGGGAATGCCAAGCCGCCCCCGAACGGCACTCCTTCCCCGGAGCGTAGGGCGACCCTTGAGCCGCTTACCCCGAAGGTGGAAGCCAAGGGGCCTAACGTCCTCACCGTCACGGTGCCGGATACGGCGCTCAACTTTGAGTTTGGGAAAAGCATGCTCCTACCATCTGCCGAAACCTTCATATCCAAGGAGATGCCGCATTATGCTGGAGTCGTCTGTGGACATGGCGGACAGGAAGTGGAGGCCTTTGTCATTGAAGGGTACACGGATGATCTCGGCGATGACGTGCGCAACTTGCGATTGAGTCAGGAACGTTCATTCGCCGTCCTGGCGAAAAGCTTGGAAGTCATCCGTGAGAAGCTTCCGTGGGCCTATGAGTGCTTTTTGCAAAAAGCCACAGCGAACGGGCGCGGGAGGCAGAACTTGTTGAGAAACGAGGCAGGACACCTCGACCGCGACAAAAGCCGCCGGGTCGTGTTCAAGATCCACTTACGTCCCACATAAAGTATCGGGCACTCAACATTTGAACCTTTGAATCATTCTAGACCGCATCAGGTCGACCGATGCAGGCTGCGGGTCAATTCGAGGAACTGCTCGAGGGAAAGGATTTCTGCGCGGACCGAAGATGAGAGTTGATGTGCGGTCAAAGCTGTACCCACCACTTTCTGATCATAGCCCTCATCCTTCAACGAGTTGATCAGCGTCTTGCGGCGGTGTGCGAAGGCAGCCCTCACCAATGCCGTGAACGTGTGTTCTTCCTGAGGGCTCAACTCGGTTCGTTCTTTGGTCCGCAGCAGGACGACGGCAGAGTCGACCTCCGGCTTAGGGCGGAAGCATTGTGCAGAGACCTTGAATGCCTTGGTCATATTCGCCGAGTACTGAGCCGTGACGGACAGAACGCCGTAGTCTGAACTCCCGGGTTTGGCCACGAGTCGGTTGGCCACTTCGTTTTGCAGCATGAGCACCATCCGCGGAAAACGGCCGCGCTGGCCGAGAAGCCTGAAAAGGAGGGGCGTAGACAGATAATATGGAAGATTGGCGACGACGATGGTACCGATCGGAAGCTGCTCGATCGGATAGGTCATCGCATCGTCGAGAATGAGCGTCAGGTTCTGAAACTGCGGCTGTTGTTCGGCTAGATAGCCATGGAGTCGTGGATCGACCTCGATCGCCGTCACACGACCCGTAGCGCGACATAGAGATCCCGTCAAGATACCGCGGCCAGGTCCGATCTCTAGAACGGTATCATTCGGGGTCAGTTCAGCCAGGGCAATGATCTTGCGTACGATGTTGGGGTCGATAAGAAAATTCTGGCCGAGACGTTTGATTGCAATGGGCGGATCGGAGGTGCTCACCCATCACCTCACGTGAGGGGGAGGGGCTTGATCCAATCGTTCGGCCAATGCCAACAGCGGGGCACGGTAGCATTCGATAAGATCCGAAAATTCTTCGACCAGGTCGTTGGTGAATGATGGTCCGGGCAGGACACTCGAAAACTTCTGCCCTTCTTGCGGGCTCACCGTGTCGGTAATGAGTGCGACCGTGCGCGCTTTCCATTTTACCACTCGTTCAGCCCCAGCGACCGTGTTGAGATCTTGAAGGGTCTGCTTCGCAAGTGCATCCAGTTCTTGTATTTGCTGCCGGACTACGGCACGGCCTTTCGAGACATCAAATGACACGTCTGCTCCCTCTCATCTTACCGCCACTTCGTCCATCCTTCGTGCGGGCAATGTTGGCGGCTAGTTTGATAGCCTCAAGCAAGCTTCCCGGATCAGCAACGCCTTTCCCAACGATGTCGAATGCCGTTCCATGGTCGACCGAGGTGCGGATGATGGGTAAGCCCACAGTGAGATTCACGCATGTGCCGAAGGCGACCAACTTCAGCGGAATCAAACCTTGATCATGGTATAGGGCGACGACACCGTCATACAGCCCTTTCGCAGCTTTTCCGAACAGCGTATCAGCCGGTAACGGATCACTGGCGAGAATGCCCTCTCGCTGTGCTGCACGGGCAGCCGGGAGAATCACGCGGGCTTCCTCATCGCCGAATAATCCATGCTCTCCTGCATGCGGATTCAGGGCGGCCACGCCTATCTTGGGCCGTTTAATTCCGAACAATGTGGACAGGGCGAGTTGGGCCAAGCGGATCGCCTTTTCGATGTTCGCCTGGGTGAGCAGCGAGGAAAGATCTCTGATGGCGACGTGCGTCGTGACGAACATGATGCGTAATGGACCGCCCACGATCATCATGCCGGACTCGTTCGCGCGGGTCAGATCAGCCAACAATTCAGTATGACCCGGATACCGGCAGCCGGCCATATTAATGGCTTCCTTGTTGATAGGGGCCGTCACCATTCCATCGATACCACCGAGCTGGGCCAATTCAACAGCCTTCTTGATGAAGGCGACGGATGCTGCGCCGGTCTCTGCGGCGGCGATGCCCGGTTTGAACTTTCCGAGAGGTGTTGCCAACGGGTCCAGCACGGCGACCATTCCTCTGCGCGGCGGAGGCGTGTCACGGCCATCAACAGAGACGACGGTCAGACTAAGCCCCAAAGCCTTAATCGTGTGCTCCATTACGGGAAGCGATCCGATCACGATCGGCCGGCAAACGTTACGCAGGTGACTCCCTGAAAGGACCTTGGCAATCACTTCCGGACCGATACCGGCTGGGTCTCCCATCGTGATTCCCAGCACCGGGAGCTGTGGGGAATGGGAGCGTGTGCGAGAGGAGATCGATTCAGTTGACATAGAGATGCAGCGTATACCCAATGTAAAAAACGGCTCCGGCTGCCAGCAACCACGGCCGCCATTGACCTCCTATGAGAATCTGCAACAGACAGAGTCCCACGGCCTGCACAGCTAAGACCATGGTGGTCAATGCAGACGGCGCGATCATCCATTCGGTTCCGATCAATCCCAGAGAGACCGGGAGAGTCCCTTGAAAGACCATGGCCCCTGTGACATTGGCCACGGCGAGGCGGTCTTTCTTGCGATAGAGCCAGAGAAAACTGTTGGACATCTCCGGCAGCTCGGTGGCGAGTGGCGCAATCAGCAGAGCCAAAATCAGCGGCGACATCGCGAACAGGCCGGCCATCGATTCGGCAGCCGTGACGAACAGGTGGGCCCCCAATATCAATCCACCCAAACCCAAGAGAGCTTGAAAGCCGATCATCGCATGCGAAGGGACAGCTGCGTGCTTGTCGAAAATCAGCGGATCCAACTCACCGCTTTCCTCTTCGCCCGACGGGGTGAATTTAAGTTTCATGTAGTAGATATACAGTGCGATCAACCCGCAGGCTGCGATGAGATGAATCAGCCTCGAAGGCACGAAGACGCAGCCCAAGGCGATCATATATCCGATCATAAAAAACGTCAGATCCGTGAGGACTTCACGATAGTTGAGATGAAATCGCGCGGTCCGTTTGCCTGCCCGCGCATAGAGCACTACGAGAAGGGCCAAAATGGGTAGCACCAGTGTGCTGAGCATGAACGGCGCTCCCAAGATGGCTCCCAATCCAACCTCGAGTTCCTCGTGGCTTTCACCGAAGAAAATGGCGATGATCGGGATTGACGTTTCAGGCAAGGTCGTGCCGATTGCGGCAAAGACACTGCCCACCGCGCCTTCGGAGGTCCCCATCCGTTTGCCCAGCCATTCGATGGCATTGGTAAAGAGCGCACAACCGCCAAGTGTGACTACGACAGAGACGACAAAGAGGAGAACGTAGAAAAGAACGGTCATGCCCGGCCTCGCACGTTTGCCGCTCTGCGCTTGGTGAGTCCTTGTCGATAGGCCAGCATCGCTTCCTCCATGACGGTCTTGAGCGGGCGACCGGTTCGTTTTGCGATATTCTTACAATCCACATATTCTGGTGCGGATTTTTCCCATCCAGCACCTACCTCGGCAACCTTCATGCGTACGACTCCATCCTGCGTCGTGACAGGGACGAACCGGCGCGGAAGGATCTGCCGGGTTACCTCTTGAAGCCGTATTCCGAGAGTTGAGGTTTCCTGGAACAAGATTTCAAGCACCGCATCGGTCTGTTCTTTTGTGGCAAGGCAGCTCAGCACGACACCTGGGCGACTCTTTTTCATCACGACGGGAACCAGAACGACATCCACGGCTCCCACGTCAAAGAGTCGCTCCATGATGTGCTCATAGATCTGTGGATTGAGGTCGTCGAGATTCGTTTCAATCTGCATCACCCGTTGAATTTGGCGCATATCCGGAACCGACTCCTCCTGCAAAAACACGCGCAAGGCATTCGGCCACCCTTCTGGATCTCGGTCGCCGGCTCCGTATCCCACGGCCACACTGTTCATCATCGGCAGAGCGCCGAATTCCGATGCCAACGTCCGAAGCAAGGCGACACCGGTGGGAGTCGCGAGCTCGACGCGTGGACCGTCGGAATAGATCGGCACACCGTTTGTCAGCGCCGCCACAGCCGGTCCTGGAACGGGCAGGAGCCCGTGGGAAGTCCGAATGGAACCAGCCCCCACGTTGATGGCCGAGGAGGTGATTCGGGTCGCGTTCAAGAGATGGCAGCCCAAGACCCCTCCGACGACATCGATAAAAGAATCCACGACTCCGACCTCATGAAAGTGAACATCTTTGACTTCGACTCCATGGGCGTGGCTTTCCGCCTCCGCCAGTCGGTCGAAAATCGACCGGCTTCGCTCCTTGACGAGATCGGGCAACGTGCTGGAAGCAAGAATTTGCCGAATGCGCGAGAGGGTCAACGGCCGTTGAAACCCCTTCTGAATGATCACATCGACCTTTATCGCGGGGAGCGTCCCGCGATGCACATCACGTTTACGTAACCGATAGCCGCTGAGCTTCAGTCGTTTGAGGCCGTTGACCAATTCAGCCCACGGCAAACCGGCGCTCACGAGCGCACCCAAGACCATGTCCCCGCTCACTCCGGAGAAACAATCGAAATGGAGATGTCGGCCCACAAGGCTCCTCACTGGGTGACGCGAAAAAAGACCGGTCATATTACCGAAGGTGTCGGCGAAACGGCAATCATTGTTATCGTGATCAATCAGAACCGTCTCACTGAACATTGTTGAAGCTTCATTGACAGCCCAGGAATGCTATGTTATCCCCCTAACAATACGGTTACGCTATGCTGACCGTACATTTTGGCGAGTGTTCCCGCGTCACTCATGAAAACAAGGTTCCCGTTCTCGTTGACGACTTCAACCCACGTACGTCGTACGAGGTTTGTACTGGCGCTGCTGACCCTTTGTGGCAGCCTTGCGGTGTTTCTCCCAGCAGACAGTCACTCAAAGGTTAAGCCGACTCGCATTCCTCGCCCTGAACCGGAGCTCAAAATCGTCACCCTCAATATCGCACCGACGCCCTATACCTTAGGCAACGGACCTCTTCAGTTTTCCGTGACGGTACAGCTCCCGAAAGAGGTGGACAGGGACATGATTCTGGAAGTGACCTCTCTCATTAGTTCTCCCTCGAAAACATCGCTTCGGTTTCTCACTCATCGACAGGCCGTCCCAATCCCATCAACCACGGACGGAGAAACGGAGCGATCGAAGGTTTCCGTCGAACTGGCCTGGGATGGACAGAACCACCGCAAGCAACTTTCCGGCGTGGGGACCTATTCCTATGAAGTGCGCACTAAGCTGTTGGCCAACGGAGAAAAGGGATTGCGCACAGTGATGGTTGCATGGCCGAAACGCGGAACACTGGAAGTGAAATGAACCTCGGTTGTCTGTCTCGTGGCTAACGCTTCACACTCAACATATTGATCCGATGCGCGAGACATGCCGCGCCGAATCCATTGTCGATATTCATCACCCCCACCCCCGCTGCGCAAGAATTGAGCATCGTCAAAAGAGCAGCCACTCCACCGAAACTCGCCCCATAGCCGCGGCTGGTCGGTACGGCGATGACCGGACACCGCACCAAGCCACCGACGACACTCGGTAAGACGCCGTCCATACCGGCGACGACGACCACCACCTGCGCATCAAACAGCCGGTCTTTTTTCCCGAGCAGCCGATGGATCCCTGCGACGCCGACATCGTACAGTCGTTCCACATGGCTACCCATGACTTCTGCTGTGACACGGGCTTCTTCGGCCACGGGCACATCGGCAGTCCCCGCGGTAACTACAAGTATATGCCCCAGATGTTTTGGTCTTGAGGGATGAATCGCCACAATGCGCGCGTCGGGATGGTAGCGTGCCCGGGGGGCCATGCGGCGAATGGCGCGCACGACTGTTGGGTCGGCACGAGTGGCGAGAAACGGTCCCTCTTTTTTGATGAGAGCCCGAGCGATCGCGACCACTTGTGCAGTGGTTTTCCCCTCGCACAAGACGACTTCGGGAAATCCTTGACGGAGCGACCGATGGTGATCGAGCGAGGCAAAGCCGAGGTCCTCAAAAGGCAGGGACCGCAGGCACTGGAGTGCCTGTTCCACCGTGACCTGTCCCCGATGGACCTCTCGTAGCAGCCGTTCGAGTCCTTCCGGATTCATGTCCATTCCTTCTCTGGTTTGGCATCCCGCTCCATCAGATCACTCACGGCCTTCCGACACGACTTATTGTCGTACAGGACGGCGTTGATCTCTTGTGTGATCGGCATATCGACATGATAGCGGCGGGCCAATGCGAATGCCGCACGAGCCGTCCGTACGCCTTCTGCGACCGCCTGCATCCCGGTCAAAATCGTCTCGAGTTTTTCCCCTCGACCAAGCCGGACACCGACTGAATGGTTGCGGCTCAACGCCCCCGTACAGGTCAACACCAGATCGCCGACACCGGAGAGCCCATAGAAGGTCCGTGGATCAGCTCCCATCGCGATGCCGAGCCTAATGGTTTCAGCCAGACCGCGTGTAATGAGGGCTGCCCGGGCATTGAGTCCGAGCTCCAACCCATCAATCACGCCGGCGGCCAGCGCCATCACGTTCTTCAGCGCTCCGCCGAGTTGGACGCCGATCATATCGGTATCGGCGTACACACGAAACGCGGGCGTCATCAACGCGCCCTGAAACCGCCTGACCAATTCCCCGTCGGTGCCGGCCAAACACACAGCCGTAGGTCGGCCCGTACTGAATTCTGATGCGAAGCTGGGGCCGGAGAGCACCATGAATGAGCGGTGCATGGAGGGCGGCAACTCGTCTTCCATGACCTCAGTCATCAGTTTGGTCGTGTGTTCCTCGATGCCCTTGGTTGCGCACACCAACGGTATGGAGCCAGAGAGAGCGGGGGCCATCTTGTGCAAGACGGGTCGAGTGGCATGTGAAGGAACGGCAAAAACAATCCCTTCGCAACCTGTTACGGCTTCGACGAGAGAGTGAGTTGCCGTCAAACTTCGAGGGAGCGTGACTCCTTTAAGGAAAACGGGGTTTTCGTGAGAGGCGTTGATCGCGCTGACGACGTCGTGTTCATAGGCCCAAAGACGAACGGCGAACCCTTTCTCGGCAAGGTGTTTGGCCAAAGCGGTACCCCAGGCACCGGCTCCGATAATCGCGATCGCGTTGGTGGCTGGCATCAGAAGATCAGCGTAATGGTAAGAATCGCGCGTGTATTAGCACCGGCGGATTATATAGGAAGCTATCGAGTATCTGTCAACGAATCGAGGAGCCATCCGTCTGATCTTGCAGATGCCATCTCACTCTCGGCCGAGTGCGCGTCATGTGGACGGCGTGTGGCATGCTCTTCTTTCGTCAAGATTTCAGAAATGATTTCGTGATCGCAGCTTTAAGCCATAGGATAGGTGACAATAAAGAAGATACCTTCCAGAGAATTGTCTATGAAGCAACATAGTTCTGCATGGATCACGCGCTCTTTGCTGCAGGTGTTGATCGTGCTGGCTTTAAGCGTGTCTCATGCGTATTCCGAAACCTACATCGCTGGACAACTGGGAGCCGCGTTGCCGGTCGGCGGAGGGCTCACGAGCGTCGACATTGATTCCTCGTTTTTTCTTTCAGGCACCACCCATAGCGATCTGGAGCTATCCTCTTCATTCATGTTCGGCGGGAAAGTCGGGCATTACTTTGATTCCGTTCGTTGGTTTGGTCTTGAAGCAGAAGTGTTTCACTCAACCCCACATATCGAACAACAAAGGCATACTTTTCAAAACCCAGCTTTTCCGGGAGTAACTCCGACTGCGACGCTTCAGGGGGCCTATCTACGGGTCTTGACCGTCGCCCCATTCAACCTCATGTTTCGTTACCCGCATGCCCGCGTACAGCCGTATATCGGCGTGGGCCCCGGAATATTTTTCGCTCGGATTAAAGGGGAAGGACTTGCGCCGGACTCCCCTGCGTCGACATCAGACAATGCAAGAATTGGAGTAAACGTTAAAGCTGGTTTCGAATACTATGTGACCAGACACGTCACAGCATTCGCGGAATGGAAGTTTAACTATACACGCTTTAATTTCGACGACAACCCTGATTTCTTCCCGTTCTTCTTCGGTATGAATGCCACCTATGCCATGCACTTCGTTTCATTCGGCGTCGGGTATCATTTTTGAGCTTGGTATCTGGTATCGGTATTACTTGAACTAGGAATTATCGTTGCGTTTCGTGTAATCTCCCCTCACATACCTCTCCACCACATGCGCTATGCAAATCTGCACTGCCTGCAGCCGGTCGCAGCCGGAGATCAACCGATTCTGTATCCAATGCGGGCAGCGGCTCGACGGAAAACCAGATACCCCAGCGCCCTCTCGTCTCGATAATTCTGTGCCAGAACAACTCAATCTCCCGGTGCTCTACGGAATGGTCGTGATCCTGATTATAGCCGTGCTGTTCCCCCCATGGGAGACTCCACCGACTCAGACCCCTGAGTTCCTCGGCATGTATTTCATCCTTTCTCCACCCGCGCCGGAAGCCGTCGTGAGCCGCATGCTCCTGACTATCGAGCTGGTCACGATTGCGATTGCGGGCCTGTACGGAGCATTCCTGTTCCGGAAGAAATAAGTCCATCAACCGTCATTTGTCAGGCAGACACCAACTTGGGAAAGAACCGCATTCCCCGGTTGACCATTGATGAATAATGGGTACTAGTCCAGCGCCAACGTGAGACATTTGGCCGAGCCGCCAGACTTCATGAATTCATCGAGCTGAACGGGATGAGTCTCGTATCCTCGCGCGACGAGCCAGTGCTGAGTGGTGGGACATCCAGTGGGAAGCACAACATGTTTGCCGACACAGACGGCATTGCACGCGAACTTCACCGCTTCAACTTCCGGAACGGTCAGCCGGAGACTGTCGGGAACGCGTTCAGCAATTGCCGTCCGGCCATAGACGTCAAATGCGGCTTCGAAGTACAGGAGCTCGCCTCCGCTTAACGGACAGAAACAGGTATCGAGGTGATAGAAGCGAGGATCGACGAGTTCAAGGGGGATAATCTCCCGATGGAAGTGTTCGCTCAAGACCGTGAACGCGCGAATGTCCGATCGTTGACGATATCCCCCGAACCAATATTCCGGAAAGCCCAGGAGATCCCCTGCGCCTTCAAAGAAGAGTCCCTCCTCAAGCGTGATGATGTCGTACGCGTGTCCGCGAAACCAATGCTCGAAATACGCCTCTTCCCGTTGCCGTTGAGGGTAACGGAATCGGCTCACCACTGCCCTGTGTCCCACGACGACACCGGCATTGGCTGTAAACACCAAGTCCGGCAGCCCGGCGATCGGCGTCATGCGCTCAAGCGCGACACCCACATCCTTCTCGAAGACCTGCATGAGTGCATGCCACTGTCGCATCGCCTGTTCGTGATCCACCCGATTGCTGAGCCGCATCCAAGGGTTGATCTCATACTCGACCCCGAAAAAATCCGGAGGGCATACGAGCAGGCGGTTCATGCCGGCCGTCCTAGGAGTCTGGCCAATTCGGACAGAAACGATGCCGCGTCCATCACGAGCCCCACAGCCTGAAAACTTCCACGATCGGCGAGCTTGGTCGGTACGGAGGGATTCACGTCCACACAGACGGTCGGAATCGTTGCCGGCAAGAGATTCCCGGTTGCCACGGCATGCAGCGTGGATGCGACCAGCAACGCCAGCCCGACACCGGGAACTGCGGCACGCATGGCACTTTGTGCGCGGACGGAATCCGTGATCACACCGGGAAGCGGGCCGTCGTCGCGGATCGTTCCCGCCATCACGACCGGGATCCCTTGCCTGACACAGGCTGCCATGATGCCCTGCTTGATGACGCCGGAGGCTACCGCCGCTTCAATACTGCCGATCGCCCGAATCCGATTGATCGTCCGCAAATGATGTTCATGGCCATGGGGAACTGCGCGTCCCGCAGTCAGCCCATACCCTAACGAGGTGCCGTACAAGTCCGCTTCCATGTCGTGAGCCGCGAGCGCATTCCCGCAGAACAGGATGTGTACGAATCCTTCCTCGATGAGCCACGCCAGCGCGTCTCGTCCGCCCGCATGAATGATCGCCGGACCGCCCGCAAGTAGGACCTTTGAATCCACCTGCCCCCGCCTGTGCCGTTCCCGCAGCTGGCGCATCCGTGCAGCAATGTCGGCAATGATATGGCCGTGCGGACGTTCGGCCGACACCTGCGATTCCATGAACCCAAAGACATCCCGTTCGGGCGGACGTTGCAGGGGAATGACACGGACGCCTTCACGACCCACGACGATTCGATCTCCCCGACGAACGTCGCCCATCGGGAGGGCGTGGGCCGCTGAGCCTTCTTCGTTGACTACAATTGCCAGATCCATCTCGATACGATCCACGTCCAACCATCGACCATTGAGACGGATCTGGGTGGGTAAATGCGTCGTGGCATAGAACTCATCGGGCAACACCCCGTCGGCGGGCGCGCTGGCGGTCCGGCAGTCTACCTCACACTTGACCGACGCGCCGTGTGGTTGAATCGCCTTGAGAATGTCGCCTAGAAGCGTTTTCGAAGCTGTTCGAATGCGAATGAGTGCGTGAGATGGTTCTTCTCGGGTCTTTCCGATATGAACATCCTCCAGATCAAACGTACCCCCCATCATCAGGATAAGATCCAACACCTTGGCCAGCACGAGAGAATCGATGATGTGTCCTTGAAGGTAGACGCTTTCCTGGTGCTGGTTCATAGCCCCGCTCCCCGCTTGTGAACCTATTGTACCACCCAGTTGTGTTGGAGAAAGAAAATGAGGACTGAGAGCTAAGGACTCGCCTGAGATACTTTCATCAGCTCTCTGAGTATGCTTGTGGCATAGGCGCCTGGAGGCAGGCTGAAGGATAGGGTGAGGGCATCCCCGCTCAGCGACCATTCCGGGTCGGCAAGGGGGACGCGCAGCGCCCGGCGTTCGCCACGGAATCCGCAGGCCTTTGCGGCGGCAATGAGCGCTTCTTTTGTCGTGCCTGCCTCTGCGATGACGGCTTCCTCGATCTGACCTGGTTCATCACTTGCCCAGGATACGCGCGATCCGAAGAGAATACCTGTCGGGCTGATCTCAAAACGGTCTGCCCGCGGCTGCTCGTTCTCGGCATTGTCGACATGGAAACAGGCGCCATTCTCCAACTTCATGGCCCAGTCGCCGACGAAGATTCGGTCGATCTGATCGATCCGCCGTGCCAGCACCCGATTGAACAGAAACGCCTGATAGGCATTGAGATACCAGATGCGCGTGCTTCGGCTCATTTTTTTACGTCGACGAGCATCATGGAGAAGCACGGCTCCGACCTGGTAATTGTCGCCGGCTTTCCCTTGCCGCTGTGGCCCGAAGTAGTTGGGCACACCCCGCGCGCGCAGTTGATGGAGGATGGCCGGCACCGCTTCAACGGCATGGTCGGCGACTTGGCGTATGACCAAGCGAAATCGGTTGCCCCCATGATGGCCGGTTCGCAGCCGATTGCGATGCCGTCCGAGGATCCCTAGGCTTAGAAGTGTGTCATCGATCTTTAAGTCGGAGACTTGGTCCGGCGTGATTCCTTGGAGGGACACCATCTGCGTGGTGACCGCCCGTGCGTCCTTGAGTCCCGCGACACCGATTGCCTGTGCCTTGATTCCCAAAGAAGACGAGAGTCGGCGAACGAGATCCGGTGTGGAAAGATTACGTTTCGTAATCGTGACGTACAGATGTTCTCCCTCGCCGCATGGGAGATAGAGCGGCCGTTCTTCGACTTGAAAGTCTTCGGGTGTGGCGCGGATGTGTCCGCCGATTCCAGGAATGTCACCTGTGAGGAAGGGATCGATCACTTGCATCGTACAACCACGCGCGTTGAAGGGCCCACGTTCTGCTGAATTCTATCGTCAAATCAGCCGGAAAGAGGGCCCATGGTATACTTTTTCTAGCCCATGCTGGAGCGATTAAGTCATTCACGAGTGAGAAAATGAGCAGGCGACGGACGGTGTCATGGCCTGATCGCGCGCGATCATTCGTCGGCTATTGCCTCAGCGAACCGCTCTATCGAATCTTCAGTCTCGTCCCTCATTGGGAATGGGGTTTATCCGATCACGAGATCTCCACCCTCACCCATACACATCCTTCTCTGGCCGGGCATCGTGCCGTCCATCTCACGGATCTCCATCTTGACCGATATCACCCGCGGCATGATGGCATCGTCGAAACGGTGACGAGGCTTGCGCCTAATTGGATTTTCATCACCGGAGATCTGCTCAACGTACCCGAAGGCCTGCCTCATCTCTTCCGCTTTCTCGAACAGTTGCGAGCCATCGCACCAGTCTACATGACGTTGGGTAATCATGACCATTACAGCGGGGTGCCGGTGGCACAATATGCCGAACTTGCCGATCGGCACAAGATCACGTTGCTGGTGAACCAAAGTGTCATCGTTTCAATGGGTAGGGGAGAGCTGGCGATCGTCGGTGTTGATGATCCTTCACTCCATCGTGCCGATCTTCGATGTGTCCCTCCTCGAGCCGACCATCGCTTTACGTTGCTACTGGCGCATGCACCGAACATTCTGGACCATATCGAAGCGCATCATGCCGTTGACTTGATTCTCTGCGGACACAGTCACGGAGGGCAGTGGAGAGTACCGGGAATACCCACCTTTTGGCTTCCTCCTGGATGCAACGGCCGTGTGGCCGGCTGGCACGAATCCGGCCGGCACCGGCTGTACGTCAACCGGGGGCTAGGTTGGTCCTTCCTCCCGTTTCGTTTCAACTGTCGGCCTGAAATTGCCGTGATTGAGTGGGCCTAGGAACAGACCATGACCCGGCATACCGAAACCTTTACTCCCGCATCCGTTCCAGTGCTTCTCTGGCTCGACTTCTGACAGTTTGGTCCCAATCATGTTCCATGACCATCTTCAGGCGTTCGCGTGTTTCGGCTGCCCGTAGTCGTCCAAGCCCCAAGGCCGCGCAGGATCGCACGTAAGCATGATCATCTTCCAGTGCTTTGACCAGTAGCGGTACCACCGACAGATCTCTTAGCGCGCCCAAATGGCTGGCCGCCATCCCTCGGATGCGATGCTGCTTATCACCCAGCGCTCGTTCTAAGGTCGTGGCCAACAGTTCCTTCAAGGCAGGGATGGCTGATTCAAGCCCGTCGATTCGGTACTCGTTGAGTTCAAGCAAGGCAAAAGCAAGATCGAGCCGTTTATCCCGGGCGGTTTCTTGCTCGAACAGCCTCAGAAGCCTGGTTCGCTCCCGTGCTTTCGTGCGACGGCGACGGAGCGCCCTCACAGGAATGAACAGCAGGACGGCAAGCACCAAACCAATCGCAGCCATCGGCACCGCCTGATCCACAATGTAGTCCTGTGTGTCAGGCGATAAGCGTTTCCAGATCCACACTGCGCTCACGATGAGGCCGACCAGCACGGCAAGCAAGGTGAGGTTCGCCTGCCCATGGTTGCTACGGTCCGACATAGAGGCGGATCATACGAACGTGATCGATGAGTCGTCAATGAACCGGTTTGGCTCTGCATGACGGCCATCCATCACTCCGAGACTCGGCTTCCTGTCGACCATGCATAATTGACTTGCGATTGTGGCAGTGGTCATACTCGATCCCCTGTTGTTGTGGGTAAGGCGCAAAACGATTATGGACGATCATCCTCAGAACGGCGCCATTCGACGGGTCATGGTAGGAACCGACCGCTCGCACACGGCGGATCAGGCCGTTCGTTGGGCCGCGCAATTCGCTGAACGATATGGCGCGGAGCTGTTCGTGGTACAGGTCATCCTTCCGCAACACCCGGCGACCACCGAATTCGGCGCAGCCGAGCACACCCGGGCAGCTGCCGCCAACGACGAACTGGAAACGTTCGTGAGACAGATCGCCGGAGAGCGCGGACACTCCGTCGTTGTCAGTGATGGTGATCCGGCATCGGCAATCCTGCGCGCCGCTGAGCAGGAACAAATCGACGTCTTGGTCGTCGGCAATTCGGGAATGGCCGGCCGAAAGCAGTTTTTGCTCGGCAATATCCCGAACCGTATCAGCCACAATTCTCGCTGCACCGTTGTGATCGTGAATACCCAGTCGGCGGCGCATGGGTCAGCTCAAGAATCCGTGCGCATCCACAAGCCACACCCGGAATCCCACGTCACTGAACCACATCTGGGAGCACGGGCCGTGCGAATCGCAACGGTAATGGCGAAGCATGGCTTGAAGGAGCTGTTTGGACAACCAGAGACAGCGGATGTTTCCATTCGCCGTCAGCAGGCGAAGCGCCTACGGGCTGCGCTGGAGGAACTGGGTCCGACCTTTTCAAAGCTCGGCCAAGTGCTGTCCACCCGTCCGGATCTCCTTCCAACGGAATACATTGAAGAACTCGCGATGCTGCAGAGCCACGTTCCACCTATGCCCGAAAGTGAAGTCGTCAAGGTTGCTGAGCAAGAATTGGGTGTTCCGTGGGAGGACGTGTTCGAGTCGATTGACCCCAAGCCGCTCGCAGCCGGGACGATCGCGCAAGTTCATCGGGCCACGCTTGAAAGCGGTGATCGTGTGGTCATCAAAGTTCAACGGCCCACGGCACGCGCCGAAATCGAACAGGATCTTGCCCTGCTCGAAATATTCGCCCAGAAAGTCGGCCAACGCCCTGCCCTCAATCAAGTGGTGAATATGGAGGCGGTCTTCAAGCATCTCTCCACATCGCTGCACCGTGAGCTCGACTTCCATCAAGAAATCGAGAACATTGACCGCATGCAGACGGTACTCGTGGACTATGATCATCTCGCCGTCCCCTCCGTGCATCACAAACTATCGACATCCCGACTCTTGGTGATGGAGGAGATTCAAGGTGTTCCGGTCACACAAGCACCTGAAGGTCCGGAGCGTATCGAAGCAGCCCGTCAGCTCATGGAAAGTTACTACAAGCAAATCATTGCCGAGGGTTTTTTCCACGCGGATCCGCACCCAGGCAATCTGATGTGGTGGAAGGACCGCATCTACATTCTCGATTTCGGGATGGTCGGCGCCGTCGATGCCAACGTACGCGAACATCTCCTCTTATTGCTGATGGCGCTATGGAAGGAGGATGTCGGTTTTCTCAGCGACGTCACGCTGATGATGACCGGCTCTCTCGACCGCAGCGATCTGGATCTGCCCCGGTTTCAAAGTGAGATCGGTGAAGTCATGACGAAATACCGCAAGGCGGCTCTGGCCGAGATGCAGATCGGGCCGCTTCTCCAGGAAATGAGCGCGATCGGGTTCCGCCACGGCGTCCCACTGCCGGCCTCGCTCACTCTCGCGGCCAAAGCGCTCGCGCAAGTGCAACTGGCGACTGCGAATCTCGACCCCAAACTCGATCCGTATGACGTCGCAGGCAAGTTCCTCATGCGTCTCATGATCAAACGCATGGGAGCCACGCTCGATCCAAAGGCACTTTTGTATCAGTCACAGAAGCTGAAGGTACGGGCCGAACGGGTGTTCGAGGCGATCGAACATCTGATCGGCGCGCGCCCGGGCCAGAAGCTTGTCGTCAATTTCCGGGCCAATTCGCTCGAGGAAATGGTCCGGCACACAGGGCGGCGTCTGACATTGGGACTGACCGCGGCGGCCAGCATTCTTGCCAGTGGGCTCACAGCCACGTCAGGAACAGTCGCCGGCTGGATACCGATCACGTTCGGCATCGCGGCCGGCCTCCTGACGGTCGGACTGATCCTTGATCTGATACGCGGTCGTTAGGGTTTTGCTTCGCCGTTCTTGATCGAACGTAGAATCACTCTCTCGAGCAGATATGCGATCACCGACATCCCAAGAGAGATGATCCAATATTCTGCTTGCCGAACCAAAGGCTGGTGAGGAGGCTTCGTGGTATCGCCGGACATACAAACATTATCGACGACGGCATTATCGTCTGCAAGAGGGAATCCGTCCCTCTCGTGCGCTCAATCGGTCCGCGCACGTTCATTCATCATAGACCTTGTTGATCATGGATGATCGCGTATCAGCGTGGCTGGAGGGCCTTGGCCTCGGCGTCTATCGAGAATCATTTCAGCAAAACGCCATTACCTGGGATGTTCTGTCCGAACTGAACGATGACGACTTGGCGTCGCTTGGTGTGTTGCTGGGCCATCGGAAGAAGCTTTTGCGTGCCATTGCGCAATTGTCACAAACCGGTGAGGGTGGCGGCACGAAGCCTCAACCGGTTGGAACTGGCCAGGGAATAACGCCGTTCCCTTCCGCCGGAGAGCAAGCCGAGCGTCGCCAATTGACGATCATGTTTTGTGACCTCGTGGGTTCGACAGCACTCGCGAGTCAGTTGGATCCTGAAGACCTCCAAACGGCCATCCGACGTTTTCTCGATACCTGTAGCCAAGCGATCAGCCGATTCAACGGCTATATCGCAAAATACATGGGTGACGGGGTACTGGTGTATTTCGGATACCCTCAGGCCTACGAGCATGACGCGGAACGAGCGGTACATGCTGGGTTGGCTGTGCTGGATCTGGTCAAGGCTCTTCCTCGCGAATATCACGCCCAACAAGGTTTTGAGATTGCCGCACGAATCGGAATCGCGACAGGCCACGTCATAGTTGGCGAAGTCATCGGACAGGAAGCGGCGAAGGAGCGGTCTGTTTTCGGCGAAACTCCGAATCTGGCCGCGCGCCTGCAGGCGTTGGCCGAACCCAATCAATTGATTGTTGACTCGACGACGAAGCGCCTGGTCGGAGATGAGTTCGAGTTTTCGGATCGAGGCGCCTTTTCTCTTAAGGGATTCGAAACGCCGGTCCATGTCTGGCAGGTTGTCAGCGTCAAACCGTCGGCCAGCCGGTTCGAGTCTTATCGATCCGCCCGATTGGGCCATTTCATAGGCAGGGAGCACGAAACGGCACTGCTCCTGGGGCGATGGCACGAAGCTGTTTGTGGTGAAGGGCAGGTGGTCATCCTTTGCGGTGAGGCCGGGATCGGCAAGTCTCGGATGGTCCGCAGTCTGTGTGACCGACTTGCCGAGGAGGGATACCAAACGATTCAATTTCAATGTTCGCCGTATCACACCACTACAGCGCTCTATCCGGCCATCACGTATCTCCGACAGGCAGCGGGACTGTGCGGTGAAGACACACCCTCCATGCAACTGCGGAAGCTCGATGCGCTGGCCCTCGATAGCGGCATCAATGACCGGACCACGGTGTCATTGCTGGCGGACCTGCTCTCGATCCGGGCCGATGACCTGTGCCCGCCACCGAATGTGTCATCTGAAAGACGGAAGGAAATGACCCTTGAAGCACTCGTACAGCAACTCCAAAGACTGGCCGGTCGTCGCCCGACACTGTTTATCGTGGAAGACGCCCATTGGGTCGATCCGACAACGATGGACCTGTTGACAAGGATTATCGACCGCATCCAGCCGATGCGGGCGTTATTGATCATCACCTTTCGGCCTGACTTTAAACCGGTTTGGGCGGAGTACAGTCACGTGACGTTCCTGACGTTGAGCCGGCTTCCCCGGCGGCATAGCGCAGAGCTTCTTGGATCGATGACCGGAGGAAAGACACTTCCGCTTGAAGTGGAACAGGCGATTCTGGCCAAGACCGATGGGGTTCCTCTTTACATCGAAGAGTTGACGAAAAACCTGCTCGAGTCCGGATTGCTGACCGAAGAGAAAGACTCGTTCACCCTGAAGGCGCCATTAAGAGACCTATCCATCCCTGACTCTTTGCAAGCCTTGCTCATGGAACGAATAGACCGATTGGGTCCCGCCAAGGAAATTGTCCAAATGGGGGCCTCGATCGGACGGGAGTTCAGCTACGAGCTGTTGCGGGAAACCGTTGATGTCGCCGAGGGAGAGTTGAAAACGGCGCTCCACTTGCTGAAAGCATCAGGGCTCATTTTTCAAGAAGGCGATATTCCTGCTGCGAAGTACCTCTTTAAACACGCGCTCATCCAAGACGCTGCCTATAGCACGCTACCAAAAAAGTCACGCCGAGTCCTTCATGCCCGTATCGCTCAAGCGCTGGAGAATAAATTCGCAGAGCGTGTTAAAGCGGAACCGGAGTTGCTCGCCTATCACTATGAGCAGGCAGGCATCATCAGCTCGGCTGTTCATTATTGGCATCTAGCGGCGCTCAGAGATGCGGCGCGATCCGCGGATGCCGAAGCGCTCAGCCATTTTGATCGGACGTTACATCTGCTTGAGACACTGCCGCAAAGCCCGGAGCGTCATGCGCTGGAGTTGGAACTGCTCATCGCGCGCGGTGCTCCCTTGCTGACACTGCGTGGGTATGCGTCCGATGAAATAGAGAACAATTATCTCAGAGCAAGAAGTCTCTCGCAGGAGAATCCCAGTTCTGAGCAATATTTTCTCTCTATCTGGGGACTATGGGTCTTCCATCTCGTCAGAGGACCCCTCGCCAAGGCGTGCACGCTGGCGGAAAGTCTCCTCTCGTGGGCAAGCCAACAGCAGAATCCCGATTTGCTGATTCGAGCGCACGAGAGTGTGGGCTCGACGTACTCCTTCCTTGGCCGGTTTGGCGAAGCCAAGGCACATTTACGTCAAGCAAGATCGCTGTATGATCCAGATCGGCATCGTTCGCAAGTCTTACCCTATACCCAAGATCCCGGCATCACGGCGAGAATCATGCTGGCGAGAACGTTATGGATATTGGGAGAGGTTGACGAGGTTGAAGCGCTGGTGACGGAGGCCATTGCCATGGCAAGAGAACTGGAACATCCATACACATTGGCATTTACGTTGGCGACCGCTTCATGGGTCGGTTCTATTCTTCGTGACACGAATAGGACTCTGAGCCTGACCGAAGAAGCCATCATGCTGTCCACCAAGCACTCGTTTGAAGTCCCGTTAGCATGGGCGATGTGCTTTCAAGGCTGGGCGTTGGCCGAGCAAGGAAAGGAGAACGGCCTTGAAAGGTTGGTAGAAGGACTCTCGGCGGCGCAGAGAGCCAAAGCGAGTCTCAATAACACCTATACGTTGGCGTTGCTCGCCGAGAATCATTTACGGAACCAACATAAGGCGGAAGGCTTGGTCGCCGTTCAGCAAGCACAGGAGCTCGCTGTAACCCAAGGAGAGCTGTGCTGGCAGGCGGAGCTGCTTCGACTGAAAGGCGAGCTCCTACTTGCGCAACCTGACCCATCAATCTGTGCAGCAGAGCAGTGTTTTTCCGAAGCCGTGCAGATTGCCCATGATCAACAGGCACGAATGCTCGAACTCAGAGCCGCGACGAGTCTGGCGAGGCTCTTGCGCAAACTGAACAAACCAGATATGGCTAGACGCACCTTGGATTCGGTCCGCGCAAGATTTAACGAACAAGGCGCCAATCCTGACTTGATTGAAGCTCAAAAACTCCTTGCTCAACTGAGCGAGGCGTCTTAACCCATGGCTCACATTTCCGGCTCATGCGCTTGACGATTCTTGGTTCTGGGACCAATGTGCACCCCACGCGTGCTGCGGCGGGGTATCTTGTGCGCACCGATCAATACATTCTCCTGGATTTCGGCCCGCGCACCTTGATGAACCTGATCAAAGCCGGTGTCGATCGACACCGGATCACGCACATCTTGTTCTCCCATTTTCATGCCGACCATTTTTCAGACTTCATCACGTTCTTCTTCGACGCAGTGATCTACACCAAATACGGAGGAGGCCATCGCCCAGGGCTGACCCTGATCGGGCCGAAAGGCACGATCCGTCTCTTACGATCGATCATGCACAGCTTCCCCAGCTTTTCCTCGGCCCCGTTCCGCGTGGTCATGAAGGAAGTCGCCGGCAAACCCTTCTCGATCGGGGATACACGTATCATCCCCAAGCCCGTGCTCCATGTTCCGGACCTTTCGAGCGTCGGCTATCGGATCGAGTACCAAGGTAAGGCGGTCGTGTATTCAGGAGACACTCAATATTGCGACGCACTCGTCTCGCTCTGTGCGGAGGCCGACCTGGCCGTGCTCGATTGCTCGTTCCCGGCTAATCGTCCCGGCCCCACCCATCTGCACGCCGGGCAGTGCGGCCAGGTGGGGAAGGAGGCCGGTGTGGGGCAGCTCGTTCTCTCGCACTTCTATCCGATCGCGGATCGATACGACGTCAAAGCACAGGCGGCGGAGCAGTATCGAGGAAAGATTTGGAAGGGCAAGGATCTGTTGACGATTCGAGTCTAGCCCACCAATTGATGCCATCAATATGGTCGGAATCGTCGGGGCTGAGCTCAGGCCAGAATAACTTCAGGATGCTCAAAAAGGCTGATATTTCTCACCCGCCCACCCCGGCGCGCCAAGACGCGCCGTTCCACAGGCAAGACCGCAGCGAGCGAAGCGGCGAGGCGTATTCTTTTTCACCCACCGCCCCGAGCTGCTCCTAGCAGCTCTAACCCGGTGGTACGTTGAGCCTCTGAGCGATGCGAGAACGCCGCTGGCGGACTTTTTCAGCATCCTGCTACAACCCTTCTTCGCGAGGAGCGCCGCCAAGGATCTCGATGAATGTGGTCAGGCGGGCGGTCTTGACGGAATCCCCGGCCTTAGAATAGATCGCCAAGAGGTTTTTGACCATGCGGGACAATATCGCCCGAACCGGACTTTTTTGCAGGTACTTGTCGTCGAACCCGTAACCGGCCTCGGTTAAAAACCGGGCACAGTTTTTTTCCGTCAACAAGGCGCCGTGGTTGAAACAGTCGATGAAGATTTTGTACCGATCGGACTCGTACTTCACCAAAAAATGTCCGGGCATGCCGATGCCGAACAGCGGCAGCGCCAAGCGCTGTCCAATCAAGAGATACACTGCCGACAGGCTGATCGGGATACCGACTCGCCGATCCATGACACAATTGAGGTAGCTGTTCTCGATTTCATAATAGTTTTTGGTGTTACCTTTGAACCCTTGCTCGGCAAACAAATAGCGGTTGAGCGCGTTGACGGCTTCCTCCCCGGAAGCTCGATAGCCGATCCGTGCTCGAACTTCGTCCGCCATCGTATCTAACTGCTCACGATAGCGAGCGACATCCAGCGCCGGATAGGCGTAGCGGGCGATGAGGAAGGCGCCGGTTTCCAGACTCATGCCTTCGTTCGGCAGGGCAACCAAGTGTCTCAGCTCGTCCTCCAGCTTTCCTCCTCGGATTTCCTCCAAGACGGATGCGATTCGATCAGCCATTTCGGGCTGCTCGATTTCCGCTTCTTGGAGAAGCGGGACGGCCGATGGACCGATATCGATGAGTCTTCCGCTGATGGTACGGACAATCTTGTCGTCCTCATCAGACAGAAGACGAATGAGCGCGCGAATTTGACTCTCCGGAATCAGCATGCTTAAAAATTCTGAATTATCCGCCACAGTGTCGAGCCCGAACGATACGGTAATGACTCAATGATCCGACGGATTCAGGCGTCAGTCAAGCGATCAGCGCTTCACGGTGTCATCACCCCATCGCCCGGCGGAATGCCTTGGCGCCACCGTACAAACACAGGGCATCGAACACGAGCATGACCATCACCACCATCCCCACATGCGGTAGGGCTTCACCCCAGCCGGAGAGGATTAAGGGGCGTACTGCGTCGATGGCCCAGGTCATCGGATTGAACTGGGCGAGGAAGCTCATCCAACCGGGCATAGCGGCTAAAGGAACCAACGCAGAGCTCAGGAAAATCATCGGCAACGAAAGAAATCCCAGCACGGAGAAGAAATCACCGTGGCTTTTCACGGAAAACGCCATCGCCATGGAAATCGCGGTTAAGCCGATGCCGAACATCATCCCGATCAATAGGATTGTTGCCACACCGAGGATGCCCGTCGCGGGATGAACGCCGAAGAGGTAGGAGACGCCAAGAATCACGAGGACCTGCATCGACGTGATCCCCATGACGAAAATGAAGCGGCTCAGAATGACGGAGGTTCGGTGGATGGGCGTGGACATCAGGCGTTCGAGAAATCCGTTTTCCTTATCGAATAACAGATCGACCCCGCCGGCCAAACCATTGTTCAGGACGGTCATCACGACCACACCGGCAGCCAGGAAGCTGATATAGTTCGGGGCCTGCATAACCTGGGTGTCGGCGGCCCGTTGGAACAGATTCCCAAAGAAGATAAGCCAGAAGAGCATGGGCTGCACCAGCGTGAACAGCATGCTGAATTTTTCCCGGCTCAATCGTCGGACCCATCGCATCGTCAACGCGCTGATTTCTTGCCAATAATGCGCCACGTGTCTCCTTCTATGCTGGCTCGGCTTCCGGAATCGATTCGGTGATCGCCCGCCCCGTATGCGCGATGAACACATCGTCTAAGCGTGGACGGTTGTACTGAATAAACTCGATACCGCAACCCAATCGATTGGCCGATTCAAGAATGGCCGGTAAGGCCTTCTCCGGTGATTCCACCCTGATGTCCAAGCCCTTTGCTGTTGCCCGGACGGCTTTGACTGCCGGACGGGTTTTCAAGTCTGCCTCAAGTGATGAAATCAGGTTGGTTTCTTTCAAGGTCAGGGACACAATGTCCCCGCCAAGGGCGATCTTAAGCTCAGCCGGTGCGCCCAGGGTCTTGATCTTGCCGCCGTCGATAATAGCCAGTCGATCGCAGAGTCGATCGGCCTCATCCAGATAGTTGGTAGTCATGACCACCGTCATCCCGCGAGCCTTGAGCATTCGGACGTAGTCCCAAATCCGGAGACGACTCTGCACATCGAGGCCGAGTGTGGGCTCGTCGAGAAACAAGATCTTGGGGTCTGGCAGCAGCCCGCACGCGATATCCAGTTTCCGTTTCATACCACCGGAGTAGGTCTTGGCCGGTCGGTCCGCATGGGCTTCCAGCTCAACCAATTTGAGCAGCTCGGCGATACGTTTGGCCGCCTCATCCTTCGTCAAGTGATAGAGGGCTCCCAATAATTGAAGGTGTTCACGCCCGGTGAGGAATCGGTCGATCGCTCGTTCTTGAGGCACATACCCGATCAGCGTTCGTACCTTATCCGCCTCGCGCACCGTGTCGTGGCCCATGATGGTCGCGGTGCCCGATGTCGGATGCAACAGGGTGATGAGGGTGCGAAGCGTAGTGCTTTTGCCTGCGCCGTTCGGCCCGAGGAGCCCGAAGATTTCTCCTGCGTAGACCTGAAACGACAAGTCATCGACAGCCTTGTGACTATCATACGTTTTGCACAGACGGCTGACGCTGATGGCGACGGTGCGATCCATTATTCCCAGCCCTTCGCCCCGCGACGCTCGTGCAGCATGAATTGAACCAAATCGTTCAATCGACGCGCCCGCTGGTGGAGTCCGTCGGCTTCCAGTAAAAATTGTTTTTCCAAAGGTGTACAGTCGAGGTAGGTCGAGAGAGTGTTGACCAATACTTCGTCGCTGACTTCCTCGCGAAAAAACCCTTGCCATGCCGTGCTGTCTTCTCTCGCTTGGAGGTAGCGCCCGAGTACATCGATCAGTCCGCTCCGAACGTCTTTCGTCAGCCCCTCGTCCGATCGTAGAGGTGTCACACGAATCGTCGCTTCACGGTACGACTTTTCGAAGTGCTCTTCGGCGATCTCGCAACGTTCGAGACCCTGAAGCAAGATGTTGGAACGGCCGTCCGGCAAGGGCTGAACACTCACGATCCGTCCGATACAGAGCGCGGGATAGATCGCTGGATTCCCATAGTAGTCTGATTCCCATCCCTCCTTCAGCAGCGCCATGGCAATACATTGACCGCCCATCGTTGCGTCGCCGACCATCCGGCGGTAACGCGGCTCAAAAATGTGGAGCGGCAGGTATGTCTTCGGAAAAAAGACGACGTTGGGCAATGGAAACACCGGAAGGCGGTCGGGAATTGGAAAAGGTTCCGCATGCTTGGACGGGCCTGTCGTCGACGCCCCACGTTCACGATCGATTTGCATGACTCACGATAGCTGAGACTTGTGAAAATTGTCAACGCTGCAAGTCGACCGGCAAGTTGCTGAGAAATGTGAAACACCGCTCACAGACGGGCGATTTGTTCGTGGTGAAGGCGCGTGTTATAACCGAGGCAATTGGGGAACACAGTACTGGTGCTTCTCTCCAAGTTTGTTGCTGAAACGAGGCTGAGCATGAAAGCCGGGATGCGAATCGGGATTGTTCTTGTTGCCGTGCTGAGCGTCAATCTCTCGATGACGTTCGGCGCGAGCCCATCCCCGACACCGTTTCAATATGCGACCGCCGGGTATCGGTACGACTTTCCGAAGGACCACGGGTCGCACCCGCGCTATCGCACCGAGTGGTGGTATTACACCGGCCATCTCCAGTCGAAGAACGGTCGGTCGTTTGGCTTTGAATTGACCTTCTTCCGACGAGCCATCCCACCGGAGGAGATCAAAACTCTGCCCTCCAAATGGTCGGTGAGCCAGCTGTACTTTGCCCATTTCGCCGTGACCGACATCACCGGACGGCGATTTCACTTCTCCGAAAAACTCAGCCGTGAAGGGTTGGGGAAGGCAGGCGCCGATGAATCGCGACTCCGAGTCTGGATCGATGATTGGCGCGCGGAGGCTTCGACCGACTCCACCGGCTTCCATACCGTGACGGCTCACGACGATACCCACACTCTGACCCTCACGATGCAACCGGCCAAGCCGCTCGTCACCCATGGTTCGGACGGCATCAGTCGAAAAGGGGATGCCATCGGACAAGCCTCACACTACTATTCATTCACCAGACTTGCGACAACCGGGCAGGTGACGATCGACAACGAGACATTCGAGGTGACCGGGACAAGCTGGATGGATCATGAATTCGGATCGGCCGATCTTGGCAACGATCTGGTCGGGTGGGATTGGTTCAGCCTTCAGTTGGACGACAACAGCGAGCTCATGTTGTATCGCCTGCGTCGGAAAGATGGCATGTCCGACCCGGCCTCCAGCGGCACGGCAGTCTCACCGGACGGTCAGACACGACACCTCCCGGTGACCGACTTTCAGATCGAGTCGACTGCCACATGGACCAGCTCTGCAAGCAAGGCCACGTATCCCGCGAAATGGCGACTGACCGTGCCATCCCTCGACCTTACCCTGGATCTGGCTCCATTGCTGGCCGATCAGGAACTGCGGACTTCGCGGACCGCGCAAGTCACGTATTGGGAAGGTGCGGTATCAGTCACGGGCACCAAACAGGGCCGGCCTCTCAAGGGCCAAGGTTACGTTGAGATGACGGGCTACGCGGAACGGATCAACCAGAAGTTGTAGGGGAGAGTTGGGTTAGGCTGCTTCGGCGTGAAGCTTGATACCCAGGACTCGTGCAACCCTCAGAATGGTCGCGAAGCTGGGATTTCCATCAGCACTTAGAGCCTTGTATAAACTTTCACGACTCAACCCGGCCTCCCGTGCCACGTGGGCCATTCCCTTTGCCCGAGCAATGTCACCCAAAGCTCGGGCAATTCCCGCCGCATCGTCGGGAGCTTCTGCAAGCCAAGCATCCAGATATGCGGCCATTTCCTCGGGTGTCCGTAGTTGAGCTGCGAGGTCATAAGGAATTGTTACGGTCCTCACCTTTGGCTGGGCTCTCCTCTTTTTTATGGCTTTGGGCATGACTCGCCTCCCCTACAAGTGTTTCGTCAACTCGATGGCCCTTCTGATGTCTCTCTGCTGGGACGACTTGTCTCCACCGGCAAGCAGAATCAAAAGGCGATTGTTCCTCTGTGTGTAATAGACGCGATAGCCGGGACCGAACGCGATCTTCAACTCAGAAACTCCGTGAGTGAGATCGCGATGTTGCCCCGGACTCCCATGGATGAGTCGATCCACTCGAACTTGAATCCGAGCGCGCCCTGCGCGATCTTGAAGAGAGTTGATCCATTCGCGATAAACCTCGGTCTCTTCAACGATCATCCGCCAACTGTATCCCATAGGATACAGTAGAAAGTCAAGCGTAGAGGCATACGCCGATGAGGACATTTTAGGGAGAGTGATGATCGAGTAGCTGTGACAGGGACCAAAGCCGGTCTCTTAAAGGCCGAGACTATGTCGATTTGACCGGCTATGCGGAACGGATCAACCAGAAACTGTAGAGGAAAGTTGGGTCAGTCCCCAGTCGTTCGATCGATCCTCGGACCCAATCTTGAAGAGATTGTGTACAGATGGACCATGACCGTCATTTCGATTGACAGGCCCAGCGGAAGAGGAGGGCGACCACTGGCACAAAGAGCTGCGGATGAACCCAAAAAGATCTCTGTATTCGGCAATTGCGACCGTTGCCAATAACGCGTAGAGCCTCTTGCAGCAGGGACTTTCCAGTTGCTCGGCGGGTAGCCGTCACGAGAGCTATGCATAGAACGAGGCTCCATTCTCCTTGCGCTCTCGGAGCCCTGCCAACATTTCCGATTCCGTGATATCCACAGCCCACCCAGGACGGAGTTGGAAGTGGGGTTCATCAACCAGCGTTTTCCAGTTGCCACCCCATTCGAGACCCAAGTCCATTCCGAGGACGCCGACCGCCTTATACTTGACGGATTCGCTGAGGTACTTCGCGCCTTCGAAAACTCCAACATCAAAGGCGATGCCGAAGTTATGATTCGAGTACCCGCCCCGTACATTCGTGACTTTATCACCAGGCGTTGTACGACCCTTCGCGTACAAATCATCCTGTTCAGCATAGCTTCTTAAGCCACTAATAATCCTTATTTGAATCCCATTTTGAGCGGCCTTTTGCACCAATGCACGGGCGATGGGCCGTACTTCTGGAAGCAGTGTCGCGATATTCTTTTCGCTGCGTGCGTCGACTTCTTCGATCGCCTCGGCGGGAGTTTCTCCTCGCACCGTCGGTTTGACGATGTGGGCATAAATCGCACCCCAGGTCTCGGTCCCACCTCGACCATCTACCTGAACGCCCAGCTTCTTCTGCACCGCAGAAATCATGTCTTCCATATCCATCGTGAATCCCCTTTCTTATCTTGTAGGCTTCGATAGGGAGCTAGATACTGGAAGCCCTATGTCCTGATTCCTGTCGAGCGAAACTCGTGCGGATTGTTATCCTTTGTGGGAGATGTGTCAAACATCATTAGTAGGAAAACCGTCCCTCGCAGTGTGAGAGGTCTTCATCCTTGACTCCTCGCTGAATCCTGTGTTTAGGTCTGCCGCCACGATTGCCATGCTGCGTCTGTCCACGATCAAACTCCTGCTGGTGGCATCGCTTCTTGTCTCTCTCAGCTGTCAAAAGGAGAGTGAGGCGATCGTTTCGATCGCGCTCCATCCGACCAACGTCAACATCCTCTACGTGGCCACGAACGACGCCGTCTACAAGTCACGAGATGGCGGTGGGACTTGGGAGCGATTCCCGAGCTTCAGCGCGCGCCGGGTAACGACGCTTGCCATCGATCCGCTGCTGCCTGCCACGATCTATGCCGGCATGATGGGAGATGCGGTTTACAAGAGTCCGGACGGCGGTCAGCATTGGCTTCCGCATAACGTCGGATTGAAAGAACATGTCTCGTTCGTGAATCAGTTCGTGTTTCATCCCGCGTTGAGCGAAAAGATTTATATCGCAACGACCGTGGGCGCGTTCTCTACGAAGGACGCGGGGCGTGAATGGGCAGAACGGATGAACGGAATGAAGGAAGTCCATATTGTGACGTCCATTGCCATCAATCCTAAGGATCCCACCATCCTGTTTGGTGGAACGACTGGCGGGATCTATCGTTCGGACGATGCGGCGATGTCGTGGAAGAAGATCAACAATGGACTGATTCCTGAAAGCGAACTGATGGCGTCCATGGCACTGGGTGTCAATGCCATTGAAATCGATCGGACGAATCCCGACGTCGTCTATGCAGGGACGACGAAAGGTCTCTTTCGCACGGTCAACAAAGGCGAGCAGTGGGAGCGGATCGGACAATCCCTGCCTGATCCGTTTGTGAGCAGCATCGTGGTGCATCCGACGGAGCCGTCGAATCTATATGCCGGCGGCCCCGCCGGGGTCTGGAAAAGTCCGGACGGCGGAAAGACGTGGCGGGAAATGAATCAAGGCTTTGCGACCCGGAATATTCGAGCCCTGGTCATGGGCCCGAAAAACTCGCAGGTGCTCTATGCCGGGACAAACGGCAGCGGGCTCTATCGCTCCACCGACGCCGGCGCGACATGGGCCGCTGTGCCACTCAAAGCCGCGCCGGCTGCAAGTCAATAGCTGGTCTTGGCCCCCGCATCTCCGTGCTGGTATCGACCACTGTACGACAGCATTTTATCGGTCAGGGCCTTCCATTCATCGGCGGTCATCAACTCTTTCATCTTGAATCGCAGAGCCAGAACCTTCGCGGACGTTTTCGTTCGTTGAGTGCTTGCCTCGTCGAGGACTTTGGAAAACTCTTCGGGCGGCGCCGTATAGCTGGCGTTCAATGTATAAAGTTGCCGGTGATAGGCACGTTCCTGCTCTCGGCCTGTCTTCAGTTCGTTGACGATTTCGCCGGAAATGTTCTTGACCTGCTGTGCTTTATCAGGGTCTTTCAGAGTTTTGTCGATCAAGGACGCCATATCTTGCTGGCCCTTCTGCCAATAGGCCTCGCTTTTGCCGCCTCCCATCATGCCATGGTGATGGTGGGGTGAGGAGCAGCCGACCATCACTATTGCGGTGAACAGACCAAGTAACCCGACAAACATCCGCTTCATACGTCCTCCATTGAAGAGTTGTTCCGTTCCGTCTTCATACCGTATCATCCACCTGATTGACCATGGTAGGTGCTGAACTGATTTCCAGCGACCCGCTCCAGTTCCTTAAAAATGAATTCCGCCGCCACCTGGAGTGTTTCTACACCCAGCTCAAATTGGCTCCGCCCTATGAGAGCGTGGAAAAAGCTATTCGAACCTTGACGACGGCCGTCCACGCGTTGCCCAAGGACGAACAGGTTCGGATTGTAACCGATCCTGCCCTGCAATGGCAGCAGTTCCGGCATGCCTTTGAGACCTCCGGTCTCGTCAAAAAACATCGAGGCATCATCGCCGGCCTTGCCCGCAATCGATCGGCCTTGAACTTGCCGGCCGAGTACGATCATTTTCTAGATTTGTTTCTCAGCTAGAGGAGTGTTAAGACCTGCAATCGCGTCGCGCAACTCGTCGTGGACTTTCATGAGACGGCTGTCTTCCAGGCGAAAAGAAAACGTGACCGTGATGATTCCGAAGAGCACGACCATGCCTGCAAGACCGACAATGCCGATCCCCAGAAACATTCCACCCAACGACGTAAATCCATCCTCCATGGTGTATTGAATCACGAAGGTGAGAGACCCCAGTAAGACGACCGCAAACCATAAAAGTGTGATGAGCGCCGACGACCACGGAATGCGCTTTACACAGAACGTTCCCAGAGCCTGATCTTGGGGAGCAAGATGGATCAGCCCCTTCACCGGCCAGGCGGTGCGGAAACTCTTTGAGAAGAATCGGTACTGCGGACGGATCGCAATCTGGGATAATTCCGGGTAAAACCGGGCGACTCCGTGCGGAAGCATCAACAGGCCGTCAGGCGTGAAGCGATCGCGCACGGCCGTGAGCACCGTTCCGGGCCATTGATCCTGATGCTTCGCGACCCGGCAGCCATATCGGATGGCGTCAGGGGTCAGCCGAATAAAATACAACCAATCGCCGACGATCAACCCGATACACAAGGCGCTTGCAAAGAGGCCAGCCAGGATCATGGCTGTAGCTATCACATAGGAACGACGCACGAATCAAGGCAGCGGCGGCCATGAATCGCTCATTTTTTCCAATGGGTCCTAGGAATATACCTACTTCACAGTTCCTCCAAGAATCTGTTGACTCATGAAGATGAGTTGGCTACAGTACGGCGGGCTGCGTTCCGGCGGGCCTTGCACCACAGGTTTCCCGCCATAATTTAAATTCTATCCCGCGTCGGCATAGCTGTCTGCCACTCTGCAGCTTGAGGCACGCAGAGGGTGAGTCGTTTGAGGTTTGGAGGAGGGTATGGATCTCCATAAAATTGAACGTGTTTATACGTCCTACGCGGGGTTTTACGATCAAGTGTTCGGCAAGGTCTTCCAGGAAGGACGAGAATCAGCCATTCGCAATCTCAATGTTCAGCCGAATGAGCAGATCCTTGAAGTGGGCGTGGGAACCGGCCTGGCTCTTCCGATGTATCCTCGACATTGCCGCATTGTGGGAATCGATTTATCTGAGGGCATGCTCGCAAAAGCGAAGGAAAAAGCAGAAGCCCACCGCCTTGATCACATTCAGCTTCATCGGATGGATGCAGGAGCGATGGAGTTCGCTGATGATAGCTTCGATACCGTTGTCGCCGCCTATGTCGTTACGGCGGTTCCCGACTATCGCAAGGTGGTCAATGAGATGATTCGGGTCTGCCGACCGGGGGGCCGCATCATCATGTTGAACCACTTCAGCAACGGCAACAAGGTGATCGCAGCCGTAGAAAAGGTGCTCTCTCCTTTGACCAAGCATCTAGGCTGGCGGACGGATTTGTCGCTCAATACCGTGTTAGAGGGAACATCGTTGCATATTGCTCGGAAGCAGAGTGTGAACCCGCTGCGGCTGTGGGCCTTGGTCGAATGTGTCAATGGAAAGGGTAGACAGACGAACGGAAACGGCACGGCTCACAATGTTTCAGGGTATGTGAACGGCAGCGGCACAAACGGCTTTTCAAATGGGAATGGTAACGGGCGTTATTCCCCGGAACACGCGCACTGATATCACCCTTCAGATTCCATCTTCTCACCCATTTCGTCGTGAATAGTGTTCCCGAATCAGCCAGGTTTCCCATTCTCGGCCCGGTATGATCGTCGTGCCGACGAGACAATTGCCGGGAAAATGTTGAGTGATGCGATCGGCGAGGACTTCGAGAATACGGCTCATCTGTCGGTCCTGCATACCAAACACTCGTAGCATCAGACCGAAACCATGCCCTTCCAGGGGGCCATAGGCCAGGACATGAACCATGTTGTCCACATTGACCGCGGAATCGCCTGCCGGGATCAGATCACCCTCCCACTGCACCGCCGGATGGACGGCAACTGCCCGCTTCGTTTCGCGCCACACGCAGGGTAAACCGGCCTGATCCAGCTCGTTTAACAGCCACTGGACCGTGGGACCTTCGGCAGTCCGACCTTGGAAGGTCCATCGAGCAAGTTCTGCAGCCTGCTGGGCCGTCACGAAGGGCGTCGCGACTTCCTCCAGATGCGCCTCATCGCACACGACATACAGTTCCCCCTGCGGATCAAACCAGAAACGCAGCTTCCCGGCGCTGAGTTCCGTCTGGATAATGCTGAGCGATGAGCAGTCGGCCCCATCCTGCTCGAAGACCGAAAAATCCGTCACGCCGGTCATGGTGAGCTTGGCCACTCGAATCAACCCGCGCACCTCATACCGGATAGTGACCGAGATGGTGGTACCGGCCGGCACCTCACGTCCGGATCCTTCGTCGAAGAGGCGGCGCTTGGATATCTGTATGTCGGTCACATAGCCGGAGCGGAAACCGCCCGTATGGCCGATCAGCCAGTGCAGATCATCAGCATCCTTGATGGAGTGTTTCACGATACGCCGATTGTAGCGCAGGCCTGGACGCACTGCCAGCGGTGCGAGAGTATTCGACTCGGAGAATTGGTTGAAGCGTCTGAAGTAGAAGGGGAGAAAGGAGCATTGGCGAAGTCGCTCGTCACATTCCGGCGAGATACTTGTTGTACACCGCCAAATCTTGTGGAGAGAAGCAACAGAACGTCACTTCTCGGACGGTGAGAAATTCGAGCAGAACGGTACGAACCGACTCAATCGCCACCTGGGCGGCAAGGTCGATCGGATAGCCGTAGATGCCTGTGCTGATACTTGGAAAGGCTATGGTCTCAATGCCATGTGCGGTCGCGATCTCAAGAGAGCGGCGATAGCAGGAGGCGAGCAGTGTCGGCTCGCCCTCATTGCCACCCCGCCAGACCGGTCCGACCGCATGAATGACATAGCGAGCAGGCAGACTATAACCCTTGGTCAGTTTCGCGTCACCGGTTTGGCACTCGCCGAGCAGACGACATTCCTGCTCCAGTCCAGGTCCTGCCGCGCGATGGATGGCCCCACACACTCCACCGCCGGGAAGCAGAGACCCGTTCGCCGCATTGACGATCGCATCAACATGAAGTGTAGTGATATCGTTGCAGATGGCGCGAAGGGTTGTGGGCATGGTTCGCAAGCGGTTGACCGGAACTGGCTACGTAGCACCCGTCAATCTTGTTCTGATCCAGAACGGATTTCTCCGGCAGTCGAGTACTGCCTGAACACGAACGATCTCTCCCTCTCGGCTGTAATAGATCGCAAACGGAAACTTCCTGGAAAGAGCACGATGATAGCCGTACACGACTTGATGAATCCCGGCGTACGCATGAAGGGAATCGATGTCGGAGATTAAACAGTCGAGAAAGTATGTCCCCAGTCCGGCCTCCCGTTCTTCATAGAAGCGGAAGCCATGAATCAGATCCTCCTGAGCCTCATCGAGGATCTCAATTCTCACGACAGCTTGTTGCGGATATCCTGCTTCGTGGTTTCCCAATCGACGAACCGAGCCGTTCCATCAGTAACCCGCTGACGGCGTTCATCGAGGATGGTCTTGTGCCAGGAAGGAGACTCAATGGCTTCCGGAGTTCCGGCAAGGTCTTCCCACAAAGACTCCATCACTGCCAGTTTCTCCTGGAGAGTCATACTTTTAAGAGGCAGGTTGATCGACATGGTTCAAGTATACCTCAGCCCCTGTGTGAATCAAACCCTGACGTCAGACGATAGGCATGGCGTGTAACGGTGAAGCAGTGCATTTATCGTATCGGACGGAAAGGTACGAGGACTTCTTGCCGATTGTCAACGAGGCACGATCGGGTGCGCTAGGGACCTCCTACATGTTCCCTTCGAAAGCCCATGAACCTACGGACGATTGACGGCCACGATTACGCCGGAAAGAGCAATGTTTCGGACCTCAACGAAGGCCGTGCCGTCGGCGCGTCGCTTGATTGGAAGTTGTGACCCGACGGGGTGAGCTATTCCTACAGACGTTCCACTTCCCCCTTCCATGCTGTTCGCAACGACAGTGAGAGCCGAACCATCCGGGTTGAGATCCGCATCCACCACCACATCACCGCCTCGAACTTGCCTCCCATGGGCATTCATCACGCACAGGGCTTCTTCATCGCTGAGCATTCTTGACCATGCGACGAGTTCACCCGGTCCCTGAGCAGCGCCTTTCAGCAATTGAGGCTACCGATAATCAATCGGTCATGACCACCCGCTATCGGCGAAGCTGTGATGCCTGCTTCGCCGATGAGGACATGGTCGAGCATGCTGATGCCGAGCAGTTTGTCAGCCTGCGTGGTGAAACACTAAGCTTCCCCTGAACACATGGCGCTTCCGTTCAGGTGGAGACAAGTTCATAATTCTCAGTGGCCCCAATTCTGTCAAGCGACCAACAATAGAGGAATTGACATGGCACTTCAAAGCGTTGACTTTCATTTCATGACAGGCCTGAGGCGGAAGATTTTCCGGAATGCCCGTTTGCGCGGCAGCTGGGATGGCGTCGGCCATTACTCCGACAACTGGACCGAATCTCCGATGCAGGAATTAGTGGGTGACGACGGCTGCCCGGCCTTCACGGCATCAATCTTCCTTGATCTCGCAGACCAGAACAAGACATTCAAGTGGGGGGTGGTACTTGATGGGCCGCAGGGCAGTAATTTCTGGAGTATCCCGACTGAAGTGCGGGATATATCCTCCTCTGACCGCTACCGACTCTTTCGCCTCACCGGTGCCGGACGTCAGATCGAACGGTATTACTTCACGTACGGCCGTCGTTTGGGAGCTAATAAATACTTTGCGGCAGGAAGAGCGACGCCAGACCTCCGCTTTTCCGTTTGGGCACCCAACGCCGGAAAGGTCGACGTGGTCTTCGCAGTTCCTGCGAACGGATATATACGAGATGACGGTACTGGGATCGACCCGACGCAGCCTGAGATTCCGCTGAGCCTCGGATCTGACGACATTTGGGAAGGCCAGGCCAGTGGAGAGTTTTCAAAGTTCCTGGGTCTCCCGTACATGTATCGAATTGTGAACGCGCAGGGAGATCTGGTCTACCGCACGGATATTTTTTCCCGTAGTCAAATCGGCAAAGGAGCAATTGACCCCTCGAAAGATCTCTGGCCGGGAACCTTGGATACGCTGGACGGCAGAGTGAGTTGCAGTGTAGTGATCGATCCCGATGTCGTGCGCCGCAGTTTTGCCTCGACACCCCCGGGCAGGGGGCCGGATCTGATTCCAGATGTGGAATTCTGGGCATCGGAATTTAATCCGAATGTACCGATGCCCACACGACTGGTAGATCTCGTGATTTACGAACTCCACATCGGCTCCCTGGGGTTTGGCAAGGCCGGCCCAGGCGATTTGGCTGATGCGATAACATTCCTCGACCACCTGGTTGCTCTCGGCGTCAATGCCGTTGAGTTACTCCCAATGGCAGAATTTTCTGGAACCGTCGGATGGGGGTATGGTTCCAGCCATCACTTCTGCATAGAATCAAGCGCAGGGGGCCGTGACAAGTACCGTCACTTTGTTCGGGAATGCCACCGCCGCGGCATCCTCGTTATTCAGGACGTGGTCTACAATCACTACGATGATTATCACGTAGAGCGAGCGGAACGATATTATGACTCCACCGATCCCGCCCAGAACATCTATTACTGGTACGAAGGGCTGCCTTCTGAGTATTCCTCCCCGGATGGCGGATATCTGAATAATGGTTCTTCCGGCCGCACCCCGCGTTTCTGGGAAGAGGTGGTACGCCAACAGTTCATCAGCAGCGCCGCTTTCCTTATCGAGGATATGCATATCGATGGCCTGCGCGTCGATCTCACACAGGCGATCCACCGTGACAATACACTCAACGCAGACGGTCGCTCCATCGGCAGCGCCAACATCTTTGGACAGAAACTTCTGCGGGAATGGAGCCGGACGCTGCACATGATTCGACCGACCACAATGCTGATCGCGGAAGACCATACAGGTTGGGATGCCGTCACAAAGCCGCCGGCTCAAGGGGGACTTGGCTTCGATGCCACATGGGAAGTCGCTTTTTACCATCACCTGATTGGGGATTCTGAAATGGCAGGCGACGTTGCACGTCTGCTGAAGCGAGCTGGATTTGGCGGCGACGAACCTCTTCAGATGGATCGCTTCTCCGGTATTCTCTACCACAGCCAGCATGACCGTGTGGTCTTCCACGAATCTCACGACGAAGCCGGCAACGCGGCTGGAACGGCGAGGACGATCATGACCGCCGTCAATTATGCTCCGCTGATTGGTGCGACACGTGTATCTGCAGAATCCCGTTCGCGCGTGTGTAGCGGTCTGTCTCTGCTCTCTGCAGGCACTCCTATGTTTTTCATGGGGGAAGAAATCGGGGCGCAACAACAGTACAAATACGACGACTTTCTACAGAAACGCGAGGATATCCTTGGCGAACGGCATCGGAGTGGCAAGGCCCTCTTTCGTTTTTATCAGGATCTCATCACACTGCGCCGACGGCTAGCTTCTGTCCGCAGCCGCAACATCGACATTCTCCACCAGCACAACGGGAATCGGATCATTGCATTCAAGAGATGGAGCGGGGATGAGGAAGTCATCATCGTGGCGAGTCTTAATAACACGGCCTTTGGAAACGGTTACGTGATCGAGAAGGATATGATCGCAATTCCTGATTGTGGTTGGAAGGAGATCTTTAACAGCGATTCTTCTGTCTATGGTGGACAGAACCTCGGCAATGGCGGGAGCATCGTGAGGTCGAGTCAGGGGCGGATCAACGTAATGATTCCCGCGAATGGCTTTGTGGTTTTCGTGAGGCAATGATTTTAAGACAGCTCAACGAGAAACTGATCAGCTCCTGGCGCATCTATCATCAATTTCTCTGTCTCCTATGGCACTAATCGCGCATCCCAGGTGATCGCAATTCCTAACTTCTTTTCCTGCGAGAGCTGGTGTCTCCATACCTGATTTAGGCGTCCTTTCTACAACATGGGTGTCTGGACCCCCTGTGCGTTTTCTCAACAAGAGTGACGCGACCATTCCTGGCATTGTGACCGGGGGGTGGCATACGTTTCTGATCCGTTCTGCCGAGAGATTCTTCTCTTGCTGCCTTTATAGGGACAGTGTATGTATCCACCGAGCGAAAGTCCAGGTCGGTACACTCGTCATTATCTGCCAAGTCGGACGAAGATGCCGAAAGCTGTCTGCCTCCAACATGTTCCCTTCGAAGGTCCCGGAGCGCTCGCAAAGGCCCTAGCCAAGCGCGGCGTGAGCCTTGAATATTCTCTTGTCCCGAAGGATGGCGTACCCAAAGATGCGGGGGATTTGCTCATGGTCATGGGCGGTCCGATGTCGGTGAATGATCCGGAAACGTGGATCCATGAAGAAACCGACTTCATCAGAGCTGCGCTTCACGCTGGTAAGCCGATGATCGGGGTGTGCTTGGGAAGCCAGTTCATGGCCAAGGCGCTTGGCTCCTCCATCCGATCTGGCAAGGCCTTGGAAATCGGCATGACACCTGTTCGCCTGACTGATGAGGGAAAACAGGATCCAGTGTTTGGGACAGTCCCCGAGGCCTTTGACGTCTTCGAATGGCACGGTGAAATCTTTGACCTGCCGAAGGGCTGCGTGCCGTTGGTGGGATCTGAAATTGCACCACTGCAGGCATTTCGTTACGGGGACCGTGCATATGGCCTTCTGTTCCATTTGGAGATGGAAGCAGGCGGGATCGATTCGCTATGCCGTGAATGTGCCCCGGATTTGATGAAAGCTCGTCTTACGGCGCCTCAAGTGAAAGCAACGGCACTTCCTCACCTTTCCCGATCGCATGTTGTAGCGGACCGACTTGTTGCCCACCTGCTGAATTCCGCACGTTGATTGCCGACGCTGCGCTGAAGTAACCTAGCAACTTGATGAAACTGACTCAGAGCAGCCGCTAGACTTCCGATTGCACCCCGATCGTCGTCAGATGGCTGATACGCATGAAAGGAGCGAGACCATAATGGCCGGTTTCCCGATTGAAGTCGCGACGCGCATCAAGACCTTACCGCCGTACCTCTTTGCCGCCATCGACAAGATGAAACAAGAGGCCATCGCCCGTGGAGTCGATATCATCAATCTCGGTATCGGCGATCCTGACTTGCCGACGCCGGCCCCGATTATCGACAGCTTGGCCGCAGCAGCCAAGAATCCCAAACACCACCAATACCCCTCCTATGAAGGCATGTTGTCCTTCAGGAAAGCCGTGGCTGGTTGGTACAAGCGGCGCTTCAATGTGACGCTCGATCCGGCCAACGAGGTTCTGACTCTGATCGGCTCGAAGGAAGGGATCGGACATGTCCATCTAGCCTTTGTCGATCCCGGCGATGTCGTGCTGGTTCCGAGTCCAGGCTATCCGGTGTATCCCGTCGGCACCGGCTTTTCGGGGGGCGTGTCTCACTTCATGCCGCTGACGAAAGAGAACGGTTTCCTGCCGGATCTGAATGCCATTCCCAAGGACGTGGCCAAGAAAGCCAAGCTGATGTGGCTCAATTCGCCGAACAATCCCACCTCGGTGATTATGACCAAGGACTACTTCAAGCGCGTCGTGGATTTCGCCCAGGAACACCAGGTCATCGTGTGCCATGATGCAGCCTATTCAGAGATTTACTACGACGGACGTCGGCCGACGAGCTTCATGGAGGTCGACGGCGCAAAGGATGTGGGCGTCGAATTCCATTCGCTTTCCAAGACGTACAACATGACTGGATGGCGCATCGGCTTTGCCGTCGGCCATAAAGATGTCTTGGGCGGCCTGGGCAAGGTGAAGAGCAATCTGGACTCCGGCTGTTTTGAAGCGGTTCAAGAAGCCGGCATTACGGCCCTGGGCCTGGACGATTCTGTGACCGACAGCTTAAGAAAAACCTACCAGGATCGTCGAGACACGCTGATCCCCGGTCTCCAGAACATAGGGTTAGAAGTGAATCCGCCGCCGGCTGCGTTCTATGTGTGGGTGACGGTCCCGAAGGGCTATACGTCGACCTCGTTTACTGCGCATCTTTTGGAAAAGGCCGGTATCGTGACGACGCCCGGCAATGGGTTCGGAGCCCCTGGGGAGGGGTACATCCGCATGACGCTCTGCACGTCCAAAGAACGGTTGGCGGAAGCGGTGGAACGGATTAAGAAGGCAGGGTTTTGATCCTGTCGTTTGTGAAGCGTCGTTCGCGTTCTGACGATTCCCGAACACGCGTCACGAGATACGTCCATGAAAGAGACCGTCTTCATCGGATTCGGGTCGAATGCCGGCGATCGAGTCGATTTCTGCGATCGGGCCGTGACGTTGCTGAGTCTCCTGCCGCATTCACGGCTCAGTGGCGTCTCACTGCTCTATGAGACGGAACCGGTTCGCGACGGGACCGATCCTGGCGAGGAGTGGTTTCTTAATGGGGTGGTGCAGCTTGAAACCAACATTACCCCGCAGAGCCTCCTCACGATGCTCCAGGAGATCGAGCGTGCCCTCGGACGGGATGATGACCGTCGATCCGGTCCTCGCACAATGGATCTGGACATTCTCTTCTATGGTCAACGTGTGATCAATGAACCGGGTTTGACGATCCCGCATCCTCGTCTCCATCAACGACGCTTCGTCCTCATGCCTCTGAATGAGCTCGATCCGCTCTGGGTCCATCCAACACTCAAACAATCGGCGGCTCAGTTACTGGCTGAGACCAAAGATCAGTCGCAAGCATCTCTGCTCTTCCCTCAGCCTTCAACGAGATACGGTTCGCGTCCTGCCTGTAGTTTACCACCCGGCTCATGAAGATCATTCATTCCCCCACTGCCATGGCAGCCTGGAGTGAGCGATTCAGGTGTGAAAGAGTGACGATCGGGTTGGTGCCGACCATGGGGGCGTTGCACGAAGGCCATCGCGCGCTGATTCGAGCAGCACGATTGCGATGCGATGCCCTCGTGGTCAGTATCTTTGTGAACCCCACGCAATTCGGTCCTCATGAAGATTTCACCAGATATCCGCGCCCCATCTCGCGCGATCGAGCGTTATGCAAAAAGGAGGGCGTCGATGTCTGTTTTGAACCCTCTGCCAATGCCATGTACCCGGCGGGATTTCAAACCTCGGTGATGCTCCCAGCCGTTGCTCGCCGGTGGGAAGGGGAGGTGCGCCCCCATCATTTTTCTGGAGTGGCAACGGTCGTGACAAAACTCTTCGGAATCGTCCGTCCTCAGCTCGCACTCTTTGGGCAGAAGGATTTTCAGCAATCGGCGCTGGTTCAGCAGCTGGTGAAAGACCTGAATCTCGGTGTTCAGATTGTCGTGTATCCGACAGTGCGTGAGAAGGATGGACTGGCGATGAGCTCACGCAATGTCTATCTTTCGGCAGATGAACGAGTTCGTGCCCCCACGTTGTATAAAAGTCTTCGTGCAGGCGCCGAGGCCATCCGGAAAGGTGTTACTGATGCGGAAGCCGTGCAATCAGCCATGGCCCAAGTCGTTAAAGGCGAACCGGCTCTGACGATTGACTATCTGGCGGTCTGTGACCAGGCAACGCTCGAACCGCTTTCAACAGTCACGCAGAAGGCGGTGTTGCTTGGAGCTATGCGGCTTGGCTCAGTGCGAATGATTGATAATCTGCTGCTGGCCGCACCACGAAGGCCTTCCTCGCGTCTCGAGAGAGCCTCACGAGAAAAGCTGTAGGTTGGCGCTTTGTCCTACCAGCAAGCTTAGGATGACCTGGCTGAGGCGGTTCTTGTCGTCTCCCACCATTTCGAGGAAGCGGATTCCCATCGACTCCTGGCGCGAAGAACACACCATGGCCGTCTCGATCTTAATAGGCTCTTCGTCGGAAGCCGGCTTGATGACCAACTCAATAAACGTCCCCTGAGGCAACGTTGTCGTTGTTTCAAGCGTGCAGCCTCCCATCGAGATGTCGGTCACGCGGTTGTCCATCCGTACGGCGTTTTCTGAGAGAAGGTTGGCACGGAACGACACGGCTAATCGTTTGTATTGCCGGCGATCCGTGACCGACATTTGATCGGCTGCATGGCTCCGAAAGACTCGGAAGCGCGTGGTACAGAGTTGACACCGGAATGGGAATATCCCGAAGCGGTTCAATATCCGCTCCATGGTTCCTTCGTCATAAATCACACGGACGAAGGGGGTTCCACAACTTGGGCAGCGTGGGTCTCTCATGAATTTCGAGGAGAACCGTCGGCGTCATGAGCAGATATCTGTCCCGCCAGCAGGCGCTCCCGTTGAGTCTCCACAATCGATTCGATGTCGGCGGGTGAGTAGGTGGGGGGTTTCACCCATTTCCCATCAGCCCGTTTGTAACCGCCGACCTTGCTGAGGTTCGATCGATGCACCTCTTGGAACACCGGTTCCATATCGATTCCGTAAGAAACTGCGGTCCCATAGGTGACATAGAGGAGGTCCGCCATTTCTTTTGCCACGGCGGCGAGATTTCCGGTGGCCATCGCTTCCTTCAACTCATCGAACTCTTCCTGAATAAGACGGACACGAAGTTGTTTGGTGTCTTCGTTCAGATCGGTCGGGATCGTCCGTACCAAAATCTCGAACTTGCTATGAAATGCTTCAACCATGGCTTGTTGGTCAGTCATGCTTGCTCCTTCATTCAATATCAAACGGCAAGCTCTTGCGTGGAACGACCGCCGTCGGCTCAAGGACCGGAATGTCCTTCTCAGACGATACTCCCAATTCTTTGAACCGCCGCGCGGCCGGGAGAATCCGCGTCTCAAGGGAACCGACGGCGCGGTTATACGCCGACACGCTCTTGCCGAGGGCTTGTCCTACATCGTTCATATGTTCCGTCAGCACCGCCATGCGCTCGTACAATTCTTTGCCCAGCCGGCCGGCCTCTTCGGCATGGGCGTTCAGTTGTTCTTGCCGCCATCCGTATGCGACCGCACGAAGCAAGGCGATCAGCGTCGCGGGGGTGGCCAACACAATACCACGCGCAAACCCCTCTTCAATGAGACGGGGGTCCTGATCCAATGCCGCTCCGAGGAACTGCTCGCCAGGAAGGAACAACACGACAAATTCCGGCGCATGATCGAACTGCGTCCAATAGGCTTTCAGCGACAGTTCGTCCATACGGCTCTTGACCTGAGCGGCATGGCGGCGCAAGGCTTCGGCCTGTTGGGTCTCGTTCTGAGCTTCATGGGCATCGAGGTAGGCCGAGAGGACGGTTTTGGCGTCTACGATGATCTGACGCCCCCCCGGCAGCCGAACGACCATATCAGGCCGGAAACGGCCGTCGTCGCCGGTCACGGAGTGTTGCTCGACGAAATCGCAGTGCGCAACCATCCCAGCGAGCTCGGCCACTCGTTTCAACGTCAATTCTCCCCATTGGCCCCGTATGGTCGGAGCCCGCAAGGCCTTGACGAGGTTCCCGGTCTCCTGCTGCAGCCGTTGCTGCGATTCCGCGAGTAATTTCAGGTGGAGATCCAATCCCCCGTAGGCCGACTGGCGCGATTGTTCGAGCAGGCGCAGCTGCTCGTCATAGCGTTGAAGCGATTCATGGAGCGGGCGAACCAAAGCGTCGATCGCTTGTTGTCGCTGCGCTAAGTCTCCGTCGGCTCTGACGTGAAGGGTTTCAAACGACACGGCGGCAAGCTTCAAGAACGCCTCGTTGTTCTGTTTTAAGGCTTCGCCGGAGAGGGCCTGAAATGATTCCACAAGTTCCTGACGTGTATGGTCGATCAGGGATCTTTGCTCCGTGAGTTGTCGTGCCGCTTCTTCCAGACGAGTTTCAGCGGTGATCCGGGCATGCTGAGCCTCGGACAGTTTTTCGTGGAGGGAAGCGGCGGCAGCACGTTCTACGTCGAGCTGTGTTCGCAATTCATCGACGGTTGCTTCCGCTCTTTGAGACTGGGCGCGTAAGCGGCCGGTAACCCAGAGTCCTACCAGCAGACCACCCAAGAGCAGTCCCGCCCCAAAGCCGGTAAGAAGGGGGATCATCTCAGTCATCGGATGACACGCCTAAAAAACAGGAAACCCATGAACTCCTGCATATAGTGTCAAAAGACGAGAGTTTTCGGCAGACTACGCAAGGAATTGAAAAAGGTCAAGAAGCAGAAGGCTCCAATCAATTGGATCTATTCGCTCCAACATCTGGCGATGGCACGATGCAAATGGTTCCTGCGTCGGCATCGACCATGACGCGTTGGCCGTCCGAAAGGCGCACCATCGCACCCTCGACATTCGCTACGGTTGGCACCCCATATTCGCGAGCGATGATGGCTCCGTGAGACAGGGTGCCGCCCATTTCCGCGATCAACCCTCCCGCAATGCCAAAGAGTGGCGCCATGCCCGGATCGATCACCGGAACCACCAGAACCTCGCCCGGCATTACGTTGCCCCAATCCGTAGGCGAGCGGATGATCCGAACCGGACCTGTTACGGATCCTGTGCTGATCGGTATGCCCGACATCATTCCGGTTCCGTCAAACCGACCAGATGTGACGCTTGATTCATTCACAGATGCCCAGTCATGGATTGTGTCAGGGGCCCCGACCGTTTCGTTCTGTTCCCGTTCAGCTCTCCGTGCGCGGATCACGGTGTTCCAGTCTCTCGTGCTGCCGGTCAGAAGGTCAGTCCGATCGTTGATCGTCAAAAAAAAGATGTCGTCAGGCTGTTCGAGTTGTCCGCGCGCCACCAAGAGTTCCCCAAGGCGCAGCAAGAGGCTGCGGATCGCCGCTGAGTAATACATCAGATGGTGTCGATTTGCTTCGCGCAGCGCGAAGAAGCGGCACAGTCTACGATAACACCATAAGAAAACAGTCCATCGATCGAAGCGCCAGCCGATTCGCTGTTTGATTTGGGCCAGTGCAGCGGCACTCGTCTTCTCCTGGCGTGAGAGAATGGTTTCCCGGGAAGGACCACCGGAGATCAGCTGGACACGAAGAATAGCGAGAATTGCTTCCGGGTTATCGGCGAGACGGGGGGACATGACGTCCGATTCGCCGACCCCCCGATGGCCATAGTCCTCCAAGTACGAGTCGAACACACGCAGAAACTTGGTGTCGGCGAGAGCCGATCGAAATTTCGAAGGTTCCCATGATTCCGATGTGAGCAGTGAGCCGATTAGCGGCTCCTCTCGGGCGATGTCCACGAGCTCAGCGAGGCGCACGATCTGCTGTGCGCTGATCACGGTCCCTTGTCCTTGGAGAGCGGCGTTCAGCAAGCCTCGCCAGTCCTGGCCGACCCAGCGAGGCAGGAGTTGGCTGAAAATCTGTAAGCACTGCCCGACTCCCCCCGCGATGCCGAATGTAACTTCACGGCCCTCAAGCCAAGGGCCAAGTCTATCAAGCTGTGGGACGAGTTCCTCCATCGAGAGGTGCAGAATGCGATCGTAACGATACGTTGCGGCCAGCGCTTTCATTTCTTCGAACAATTGCGGGCCTGACCGTTCGACTCGTTGCATCTCCGTCCACATCATGTATCCTGCCCGAATAAAGGCCAGTCCTTTGAGCGGCTGCACCTGTGGCACGGTTTGCAGCGGTTCACCGCCCATCTGTTCGGTGTTCAGTGAAGGGTCTCCACGAAGCTGAGCCACCAAAATATGGAAGAGGGTGACGTTCAGGTACGGACGCCCTTTCAGCACGCGGACGGACGTGAGTCCATGAGGGACGCGGCATCCAAGTCTTCGATAGTGAGCGACGATATACGCGTCCATGAATCGTTCAAGAAACGAGAGGCTCAACGGACTCGGCAGTTCAGGCAGTGTCTCTTTGAAGTTGGTGCGCGACCATTCGCAGTCATCATTGGTGAGATCGGATGAAGGCCGGACGGTGGTAATCGGTCGGGCCTGAACGATCCACAACTGGCGGGCATCGAATGCCCATTCGAGATCCACTGGGTGTCCGAAGACCTTTTCTATTTGTTTGGCTGCCTGTGCGAGGGAAAACAGCTGAGCATCTGTTAGCGACGATCGCCTTTGGCTGGCGTCGTCGAGAGGTTCGGTGCGCAATCCATCACTCGAAATCAACAGCCGCTCAGACTTACGAGCAAGGATGCGTCGACGAATCTGAACCGGTTGCCCCGCGTCGGTCACCTCTACCACATACTGGTCCGGTGAGGCTGTGCCGTCGGCCAGCGGCGCCGCGAGCCCGGGAACAGCGTTAATCGTCACTTGATTGGTTCGTCCTGTCACGGGATGAATGGAATAGGCCACGCCACCCGTCTGTGCCTCGATCATTGGTTGAATGACCACGGCCATTCTTGGAGCGGTTTGGTGGTTCTGCCGAGCCATGTAACTCACCACGCGTTCTTCCCAAACCGAGGCCCAAAGGTCCTTGAGCGCGGCATCAATTTCTGAAGGAGCGACGCCGAGGTGGGTGCGATAGAGTCCGGCGAAACTGGTCTGTCCTGAGTCCTCATTCGTGGCCGACGACCGGACGGCCCAGCGGGCATTCGATGGCCGGCCAAGAGTCTGGAGGGCTGTCAGCCATTGAGCGCCAAAGTGGGACGTCTCTGCCTGTTTGATGCGGTCTCGGCAGCCGGCCAACGCCGATGATCGTTCATGCTCCGACAAGGCACAGACCTTGTGCCACTCTTCTGTATCTATGAAGCCTGACGCGCGGAGGCTCTGCACGTATGCCTCCGTCGTGATGCAAAATCCTTGGGGGACTGAAAAGCCGGTCGTGATGAGTTGACGGAGTCCAACGGCCTTACCTCCCGTGAGATCGAGATCGCGACACTCAGACAGCGGAAGGACGAAGGAACGTATCATGGGGTGAGATAGTAACTAGAGAAGAAGGAGGAGGTAAAGGTCATTGACGTTCGTCCCGGTGGGACCGGTATGAATATGACAGCGGAGAGTTTTCAAGGCAGGATAAGTATCATGTCGTTTCAATGCCGAGCGGAGATTCACACCGACTTGTTTGGCCAATAGAACCGTTTCTCCGTTGACGATCCCGCCGGCCGCATCGGTCGGCCCGTCGGTTCCATCGGTGCCGAATGCCACGACCCAGGTGTGTGGAAGGCCGGCGATCTCCAATGCTGCGGCCGTGGCGAATTCCTGGGCTCTCCCGCCCTTCCCGCTGCCCGTGACCGTCACCGTGGTCTCACCTCCCGCTACCACGCAGCATGGCCGCCTCAAGAGGCCTTTCCCCGCAGCAATTGTGCTGAGGAGGTCAGTCAACTGCTTCACGGCTATGCGCGCTTCACCCGTGATCGCGGTAGGAAGGAGCTTGGCGTGGAGACCTGCCCTTCTTGCGGTATGCGTGACTGCTTCGAGCATGATCCGGTTATTGCCGATGAAGTGATGATGCACGGAACGCAAACGTCGTGAACCAGGCTTCATAGTCTCAGGGACGGTTCCCTTCTTCCCTTGCTGTAAATGGCGTCGGACTGCTGTTGGTACGGCATGCCACATTTTGTACCGTTGTAACACTTCTATGGCGTCGGCAAATGTGGACGGGTCAGCCACTGTGGGTCCGGAACCGATCGAACCGAGATCATCGCCAATGACGTCAGAAAGGATGAGCGTGACAATCCTCGCCCGGGTAGAAGCGGCCAGCCCTCCTCCTTTGATCAGTGAAAGATGTTTTCTGACGACATTGATCTCGTTGATCGTTGCACCGCTACGTAGCAGCAATCGCGTGGTGCGTTGCTTGTCGGTGAGAGTGACGCCAGGAACAGGAGCCGGGAGCAGGCTTGATGCCCCTCCTGAAAGAAGAACGAACAGGAGATCCCGAGGCGTAAGATCATGGATCAGGCCCAGGAGCCGCTTCGTGGCGTGAAGACCCGCCTGATCGGGAATCGGATGGCCGGCCTCGAGAACCACGATCCGCTTTGTAGGGAGTTTGTGACCTGTCTTGACGACGATCAACCCACCGTCCACCCTTGTCCCAAGGACCCGTTCCAACGCCTGTGCCATCCTGGCCGAAGCCTTGCCGGCGCCGACTGCGATCACTCGGTCAATGTGTGTAAGGTCATAGGATCGACGCCCTACTCGCAAGGAGTGTTTGTCCACTGAGACACTGTTGAGCAAGGTCTCGTAGGGATCGGCTGCATTCAGCCCAGCCGCCATCAACTTCTGGAGGAGTGGTCGGGCAGGAGAGGGGGGGAGGCGAAGCCGCATGGCTGTGAGCGCTACGGGGTCTTTTCTTGTTTGAAGCATCGACTGGGACAAGTCTGCCTGGGCACTCGGATTTGATAGATGCCGTGAGGGAGCACATCTTTCTTGAACTCCGGATTCAGCATCTTGAGCTCGAGAAGATAGGTGCCGAATTCTTCGGCGATTGAAGTTAATGCACGCTGGGAGTCTTTCACATTTACCGTGATAGTTTCCGTCTCGAGCGGCATGTACAGGTCCTTCTTGGTCAGTCCCAGGTACTTCTCGGGCTGAGAGTAGATTTCTTTGGCGGCGATGATACGAGGGACATAACGCATGGTTTCGCGCGGGCCGTGCATCTTCCAATAGTCGGAAATTTTTTGCTCCTTAAGCAGTTTGCGGACTCGCTCTTCGCCGGCATTATAGGAGGCCATCGCCAAGAACCAGTCATTATCCTGGAACTCTTTGAGATACTTCAGATATTTGACAGCTGCCTCAGTCGACATTTCGAGATTCCGACGTTCGTCTCGGACCGCGTCGCTCTTGAGCCGATATCGGCGACCTGTAGAGGGGATGAACTGCCAGGGGCCGGAGGCTTTGGCTTTCGAGTAAGCGGCTGAGATGCATTTGCTTTCGACCAACAACATATACTTGAGATCATCCGGCAGACCGGTTTCTGCCAGCTGTTTTTCTGCGGGAGGGAAGCAACGCCCGGTACGTTTGGCGAGAATGATGCTTTCACCTTGATCTTCCAAAAATTGGTAGAACTCGTATTCGATCCGCTCTCTCACTTGCCAGTTGTCCAAAGGAACCGGCACTCCCGCAAATGTGATCTTGTCGGGCAGTTTAAATGAGCTCAAAAAGAACCGCTCTCCCTCTCGTTTGATTTCCGGCAAAATGACCAGCCGGTCTTCTGGTTCGGGTTGCAGATCCAGTAAGTCGGGGACGAGAAGATCCTTCTCAGTCTCGGATTTCTGTCCGTTATTGTCGGTTGTATCCGACGCAGCCGGTGCTGACACGTGCATCAACAGTATAGAGAACGCGATTCCGATTGCACAAAACCAGGCTCGCATACCACGGGTGATCATGCACCAGACTCCTTTTTGCAAAATCGGCTGTAGCCCTCAAGAAACGCGAGGTTATGCTAACAGCTCGCAGAATTACCGGCAAGCAGAATAGGGATCTTGTTCGTGTTACACTGCGCCACTTATGCGAACCTTGGCCGTCTTGAACGAGGCTATCAGCGACTGTACGGCCTGTCCTCGGTTAGTCACGTATCGACAGATGATCGCACAACAGAAACGGAAGCAGTACCGTGACTGGACTTATTGGGGCCGGCCGGTTCCCGGCTTCGGTGATCCCAAAGCGCGGCTCTATGTGCTTGGGCTCGCTCCTGCGGCACATGGGGGGAATCGGACGGGGCGAGTCTTCACCGGGGATCGGAGTGGAGATTGGCTGTATGACGCGCTGTACCGGTATGGATTTGCCAACCAACCTTCTTCGACGCACCGAGACGACGGCTTATCGTTGACGGATTGCTACATCGGAGCGACAGTACGTTGCGCACCGCCGGAGAATAAACCTGCACCGGAAGAGTTTGAATGCTGCAGCCGATTCTTGGGAACGGAAATTCGTCTTCTAAAGAACCACCGCGTAGTGATTGTTCTGGGGAAGATTGCTTTCGATCATTACCTCAAGGTCTGCCGGAGGCAGGGGCACACCATGGCAATACCCCTCCCCAAGTTCGGACATGATGTCACGTACCAGCTTCCCTGGGGCGTCACACTGCTCGGTTCCTATCACCCTAGCCAGCAGAATACGTTTACGGGAAAATTAACTCGCCCCATGTTCCATGCAGTATTCCGGAAGGCCAGAAAAGAAATTGATTGTGCCTGAGACGGCGTCCTGCCCGCATGGATCGGGGACTCGCCCGAGACCGATGCTAGTTGCTGCTTCCCAGACGCCTTACTGCTGGCCTTTGGCCTTCCAGTCATCGAGGAACTTTTTCAGGCCTGCATCGGTCAGTGGGTGTTTGAAGAGCGCCTGAAATATGCCGTAGGGCATCGTGCAAATGTGACCGCCAGCCAATGCCGCTTCGACCACGTGTTGCGGATGGCGGACACTCGCCACCAACACAAGGGTCTTGTAGTCATAGTTCTTATAGATCGCCAGAATCTGTCGGATGAGTTCCATCCCGTTTGAGCTGATGTCATCGAGCCGTCCTATAAATGGAGACACACACCAGGCACCGGCTTTGGCTGCCAGTAGCGCCTGTGTGGGTGAAAAACAGAGCGTCACGTTTACTCGAATTCCCTCAGCTGCCAGCCTCTTCGTGGCTTTCAGTCCTTCCGGAATCAGCGGACACTTGACCACGATATTCTTATGGATCTTGGCAAGCTCCTTGCCCTCCTTCACCATGGCATCCGCTTCCACACTCACGACTTCGGCACTGATCGGCCCATCCACGATTTTGCATACCTCTTGTAGCATTTCCCTGAAACTGCGCCCTTCCTTGACGACCAGGGAAGGATTCGTCGTTACACCGTCGAGCAAGCCGAGACTCGCGGCTTCATGGATTTCCTTGACGTTGGCTGTATCGAGATAAATTTTCATAGCGTCGTCCCTTTCCTAGCGAGGAGATTGTCGGGTCATGATAACTATTATCGGTCATTCTATGAAGAACTCAACTTCGCTGCAACATGTCAATCAGGGTTGTTTGACAGGCCTCCGAGCGGGAGCTAATATTTTTTGAACGCATTGAGGCGCTCTATTTAAGGAGATATTATGATGCAACGATTTGCCTGGTTACTCTTCTTCTTCCTCGTGGTGACGGCCTGCAGCGGCAACAACCCATACTTGGAAGCATCGCTTAAACCAGCTGAGCTTCAAGGAAAAGATAAGGGCTGGTTTGAGAAGAATTGGGGCGCCCCCGACGGTAAAGCTTCCCGGTTTTTTGGCGGTGAAACCTGGACGTACTACCGTATTGCCGGGGGAAAATCAGGGCCGCCTTTCTTCAACTTCACTCCCAATCAATGTCAGATTACGCTCAAGTTCGATAAAGAAGAGAAGCTGTCCGACTATGCCTATTCGGGCTGCTAGCCCTCCTGTAGCGATCCAGCTTGCACGGTATTTCTTCGCCGGAAAACTGACGACCTGCTAAACGATCCGCTGGCTCCGAAACGTCACCGCACACTCTTTGCTGCAGAAGCAGTATTCTCGTCCACCGATCGTTTCGATCACGGCAATCCGCTTCGGGACGAATATATGACACACTGGATCCTCAATCATCTGATCTTGTTCCTGATCTTGAGTCTGAACAGTTGACCCTTCCCGACCTTCTTCGTCTGGACTCTTGAATCCACGAAACATTCGCCTGAGCAGGAGATAGAGAACGACAAGAAGTAAAACGATGAGAATCAATCTATACATAGTGGTCTACCGAAACAGGACCACAATCCTATGAGAGAGGTGGGAGCCTGTCAAGACAAACACCGGCGCTCCAGCAAAATGCTGTTGAGAGGAGATGCACAAATGACCCATGAACGTCGTGACAATTGGGACTCTTGTCAGTGTGATCCAGTACTTCAGGAGTATTGGCTTCCTTTTTCTATGGTGTTAAAGTGCGTCCATGAAAACTTGTGACAAATGCCATGGCGCGATGTTACCGGAACGAGCAGTCGATTTGGACGCCGGACTGGCGATCACCGTATTTGCCTGTCTAAATTGTGGTCGTCGGAAGGCAGCAGATCAGGAACCTCGGCCGATCACGGCGCGACATTAATCCTTCCTGTCGAACCCCAAATCGTTACTTTTTGATCAGCCGGAGGGCTGCAGGTCACCCATGACCGGAACGCTCCCCAGCTCACGCGGGCAATCACTATATTCATCGCGGGAAGACTCGTCACTGTTTTCGCTACCTTCAACGGCAGTGAAACCCTAAGACAAGAGGAATGTTGCAGAACAAACGACCGGCTGTTCAGATGATGAGATATGAGGCTGAAGACGGTCAACGAAGGCTCAAGACATCCATCATGTCGTATAAGCCGGGCGGCTGACGGACAACCCATCTCGCGGCACGGAGGGCTCCTTGAGCGAATGTGTCGCGACTGCTGGCTCGGTGAGTAACCTCGATTCGTTCTCCCATGCCACCAAACAGCACGGTATGATCGCCGACGATATCGCCGGCGCGAATAGTTTGCACACCAATTTCTCCCTTGACTCGCTCGCCGACCAACCCCTTGCGGGTATAGACGCCAACTTGGTTCAAGTCGCGATTCACGGAATGTGCGAGAACTTCGGCAATTTTCAGAGCCGTGCCGCTCGGTGCGTCTTTCTTCAGCCGGTGATGAGCTTCGATGACTTCAATGTCATAATCGTCGCCGAGAGTTCTGGCCATTTCGGCAATGACTTTGTAGATCAGGTTGATTCCAACACTCATGTTCGGAGAAAACACACACGGTATCTGCTGGGCTAAGGACTTCAACTCTTCGAGCTGAGTCGTTGAGAATCCGGTCGTTCCGATCACCATTGCACGCCGATGGCGGACAATCGTCCGCATGTGTTCAAGAGTCGCTTCGGGTGCGGAAAAGTCGATCACAACTTCTCCTCGTTCCATCAAAGCAGAGAGATCGTCTGTGATGGGAACGTCGGCACGTCCTGCTCCGGCGGTTTCACCTGCATCTTCTCCCAGCGCCGGATGACCTTTTCCTTCTAAAGCTCCTGCCAGCATCAAAGCAGTGGAGTCTTTGATCAGCGACACGAGACGGCAGCCCATTCGGCCGGCCGCACCTGTAACGATGACTTTGATCATGACGACCTGCACCTCGACACTTCGACAGTCAGATTAATCTCGCTTCTTTTAAGACGCGAATCAACTTCTCACGGGTATCCGGTGCCATTGGGCAAAGCGGCAAGCGCAATTCCGGGTCAATCTTGCCCATGAGTCCCAAGGCTTCCTTGACGGGAATGGGGTTGGTCTCGTAGAACAACGCGGCAAAGAGGGGAGACAGCTTGAAATGAATCCGTCGAGCTTCGTCGATGTTCCCTTCTGCAAAAGCCTTCACAAGACCAGCCATTTCGGTCGGCACGATGTTGGCCGTGACCGTAATGACGCCCTTTCCTCCGACCGCCATCATGGGTAGCGTGAGGGCATCGTCACCGGCCAATACGGTGAGACGGTCGCCGCACATCTGCACGATATCCGAAGCCTGCTGGACTGACCCACTTCCTTCCTTAACTCCGACGATTGTCTTGATAGCGGAGAGTCGAGCGATCGTCGCCGGTAGCATGTTGACTCCGGTACGACCAGGAATGTTGTACAGGACCAAAGGCAAGTCGACGGTTTCGGCGACCGCCTTATAGTGGCGATAGAGGCCTTCCTGGGTGGGTTTGTTGTAGTAGGGGGTGATCAGCAAGGCCCCGTCGACACCAACTTGTTTTGCATGCTGGGTGAGCGCGATAGCCTCTTCCGTGCTGTTCGAGCCGGTTCCAGCAATGACCGGTACACGCCGCCGGACGACTTCAACCGTCAGCTCGATCACCCGATTATGCTCGTCATGAGAAAGCGTGGCTGACTCGCCAGTGGTCCCGCAGGGAACAATGCCATTGGTGCCGTTGGCGATTTGCCATTCGATCAGCTCAGCCAAGGCGCGTTCGTCAACCTTGCCCTCTCGAAACGGCGTGACAATAGCGACAAGAGATCCGGTAAACATACTCATACCTGCTCGCGTAAGAACGGGGGAATCGTCTCTCCTTTAATAAGGTCGTCGTACGTTTCTCGTTCGCGGATGACGTGGAATTCCCCACCCTTGACCAGCACTTCCGGTACACGAGGTCGAGAGTTGTAATTGGAAGCCATAACAAAGCCGTAGGCTCCCGCGCTCATAACTGCCAACAACTCACCCGGCTTGACGCTCGGCAGCGACCGGTCCTTAGCCAGAAAATCTCCGGATTCACAGACCGGTCCAACGATATCCACCGTCTGTTTGGTCCGACGAGCTGCTTCTTCGTTTACCGGGCGTATCTCGTGGTAGGCTCCATATAGGCTGGGCCGAATCAAATCGTTCATGGCAGCGTCGACAATGATGAAGCTCTTCGCTTCTCCTTCTTTCAGATACATGGCTTTTGTGACCAGGATTCCGGCATTCCCGACGATAACGCGCCCCGGCTCCATGACGAGCGTGATGTTCAACCCTTGCACGAGCGGCAAGATCGCATTGGAGAGGTCTTGCGGTAACGGCGGCTTTTCATCCGAGTACGTGATACCAAGCCCGCCCCCGATATTCAGATATCGGATGTTGATGCCTTTTCCTTTCAGTGTCTCGACGAGACTGACGACTTTTTTCAAGGCTTCAATGAAGGGCGTGACATCCGTCAGCTGAGATCCGATGTGTGCGTGGACGCCTACGACGTCGATATGGCTCATTGACGCGGCGAGGGAGAAGTCTTCCACCGCCCGATCCGCCGCGATGCCGAACTTACTTTTCTTGAGCCCGGTAGAAATATAAGGATGTGTTTTCGGGTCGATATCAGGATTGATTCGCAGCGCCACGCGCGCTTTCTTGCCGACTTCGGCGGCTACTTGACTGATGGCATGCAGCTCAGCCGGCGATTCCACGTTGAACATCAGGATATCCGCTCTGAGCGCATCACGAATTTCGTCGGGACCCTTCCCGACTCCGGCAAACACGATCTTGGAGGCCGGAACACCGGCTTTCAAGGCACGAAACAACTCTCCACCTGAAACGATATCAACCCCGCTGCCTTCTCTGGCCATCAATCGCAAGATGGCGAGGTTGGAATTGGCTTTCATCGCAAACGCAAGGACGTGAGGAATATTCTTAAATGCCCCGTCGTAGGCATGAAAATGACGGACCAGCGTCTCATGGCTATAGATGTAGCACGGCGTACCGAGTTCCTTTGCCACTCGACTGACCGGTACCTGTTCGCAGTACAACTCTCCGTGGTGATACTCGAAGCTATGCATGGTGTCGACCCTCGAATTGATGTCGGTGTGCCAAGCGAGAACCTCTTACCGTGTCCCAACCGGGTATGACGGTGGCAGATTTATGTCAGGATTTTCAAGGGACGGGTCCACGACAGCCGGGTCCACCGCGTCACGCCCTGCCTCAAGTGCATACTGTTTCTTTTGTTTGTCGATCGTGACGGCGACCCCCACGTATTCCGGCGGAACGGGAGAACCCACGACTCCGCAAGAAGCGAATAAGGCTGAGGATGCAATGATCACGAGCATTCTCATGACAGCAATTGCTCCAGCTCTTTGAGCCGCTGCTCAACCCGCCCCCTCGCTGTTCCGCCGATTTGTGCTTTGTGGTCGATTGCAGCGGCGATGGTCAGCCGAGAAAACACTCCCTTGTCGATCCGATCACAAAATGTCTGCAACTCCTCGATCGATAAATCGGCCACGTCACGTCCTCGATCAAGGGCAGCCCGGACAATTCGTCCGGTGATACCGTGGGCTTCTCGAAAAGGCACTCCTCTCATGACCAAGTAGTCGGCTAGTTCCGTGGCAAGCAGTCCGCCTCCGTGCAATGCTCGCTTCAGCGCCTCCCGGTTGACTTTGAGTCGGCGCATCAACTCCGTCATCACTCGAAGGGAGGATGCCACCGTATCGAGGGCATCAAAGAGCGCCGGCTTGTCCTCTTGCAGATCTCGATTATAACTTAAGGGCAGGGCCTTCAGCATGGTCAGGAGATTGACCAAGTGCCCGTATACGCGCCCCGTCTTTCCTCGGACCAGCTCGGGGACGTCAGGATTCTTTTTCTGCGGCATCATGCTGCTTCCCGTGCAGAAGGCATCCGGCAGATCGACGAATTGAAACTCCTGCGAAGCCCACATGATCAACTCTTCACTCATCCGTGACAAATGCATCATCATGATCGAAAGGGCTGAGGCCACTTCAATCACAAAGTCGCGATCGGAGACCGCATCCATACTGTTCATGGTCACCGCAGGAAAGCCCAGTAATTCCGCCGTATATCGCCGGTTTAGCGGATAATTCGTACCGGCCAAAGCGCCGGACCCCAGTGGCATGACATTGAGCCGGCCCCTCGCATCATGGAGTCGACCTTTGTCTCGTTCGAACATCTCCACATACGCCAACAAGTGATGTGCAAACAGGACAGGCTGAGCCCGTTGCAAGTGGGTATACCCGGGCATCATGATTGTCCGGTTCGCGCCGGCCTTTGCCACCAGTACACGTTGCAATTCAACTAACCCTTCATGCAGGTCGTCCAGCTGCGTGCGTAAATACAGCCGAATGTCTAATGCCACTTGATCGTTCCGGCTACGGCCCGTGTGCAGTTTGCCCCCCAATGGACCGATCATTTCAGTCAACCGGCGTTCGATCGCCATGTGGATATCTTCGTCCTGGGGCGAGAATGTAAATTGGCCACGGTCCAACTCTCGTTTAACTGATTCCAAACCGCGGATGATCGCACGCGTCTCCATCGGGGTGAGGACACGTGCTTTCCCCAGTGTCCTACAATGAGCGATGCTGCCGGCGATGTCCTCAGCGTACAGCCTGCTGTCGACGGCCACCGACCGGGTAAAAGCTTCGACCAATCGATTGGTCTTCTCTCGAAATCGGCCCTCCCAGGCCTTACCCCCACCGGCAGGTTTCCGGTGGCTCTTGCTCTTGGCCATCAGGTCGACGCCTTTTCCCTCTGAGCACGGATCTTTAGCCGTAATGCATTCAGGCGAATGAAGCCCTCCGCGTCCTTTTGATTGTACACGTCATCTTCCTCGAACGTTGCGATGTCCAGCCGATAGAGGGACTTTTTTGATTTGCGTCCCACCAACGTACAGCTTCCCTTGTACAGTTTCACTCGCGCCGTGCCGCTCACGTCTTTCTGCGCTTCATCGATGGCTGTCTGCACCATTTCACGCTCAGGGCTGAACCAATACCCGTTGTAAATCAGGTCGGCAAACCGAGGGATCAGACTGTCTCGAAAATGGAGGACTTCACGGTCCATGGTCAGGGATTCGAGCCCGCGATGCGCGACGTGCAAAATCGTCCCTCCCGGCGTTTCGTAGACTCCGCGCGACTTCATCCCGACATAGCGGTTTTCCACCAGATCGACCCGGCCGATCCCATGCGCGCCGCCCAATCTATTGAGATGGGCGAGCAAACCGGCCGGGCTCATCTTTTTGCCGTCGACGGCGACGGGGTTGCCCGCTTCATAGTCGATCTCGACTTCACGCGGTGTATCAGGTGCCTTTTCCGGCGAGACGGTCATCTGAAATATCTCATCAGGGGGTGCTTCCCAAGGGTCTTCAAGAATGCCGCCTTCATAGCTGATGTGAAACAGATTCGGGTCGGTGCTGTACGGTTTGGCTTTCGTCGCCGTCACGGGAATGCCGTGGCGATCGGCATACTCGATCAATTCCCGGCGAGATCGCATGGTCCATTCCCGCCAAGGCGCAATGATCTTCAGGCCGGGCGCGAGTGCCATGTACGTCAGCTCGAAACGTACCTGATCATTACCCTTTCCCGTGGCTCCGTGCGACACCGCTTCGGCTCCTTCTTTCAGGGCGATTTCTGCTTGTCGGCGGGCGATCAACGGACGGGCGATCGAGGTGCCGAGGAGATAACAGCCTTCATACATCGCGTTTCCACGTAACATGGGGAACACGTAATCTTTGACGAAGGTTTCTCGCAGGTCCTCGATATAGACCTTCTTGACACCGAGTGTCTGGGCTTTTGCCTTGACGGCTTTCAAATCTTCGCCCTGTCCAAGGTCAGCGCAAAACGCGATGACTTCGGCCTGATAGGTTTCCTGCAACCACTTGAGGATGACTGAAGTGTCGAGTCCGCCGGAATAGGCCAGGACAATTTTCTTGATCGGCTTTGGCTTCATGATGGCGAGTTATCGCGTACCTTTCTTCCGGTTCAGCAACTGAGTCAAAATTGCCTTTTGCATGTGCAACCGATTTTCTGCTTGATCAATCACCACCGACTGCGGGCCGTCCAACGCCTCGGCTGTAATCTCTTCACCTCGATGTGCCGGCAAGCAGTGCATGACGATGGCGTCGGGTTTCGCCCGTTGCAGCAGCCGTTTGTTGAGCTGATAGGGAGCAAGTGTCCGCAATCGTCTTGTGTGCTCCCGTTCGCGGCCCATACTGATCCATACGTCGGTATACACAACATCCGCTTCCTTCACCGCGACGAGAGGATTCTCCAGCACCTCGATGGAGGCACCGGTCACTTGTCCTTCTACCCGTGCTCGATCGACCACCCGCTGATCAGGCTGATAGCCGGACGGGCACCCGACCACCACGCGCATCCCCATCTTGGCCCCCGCTTCGATCAGCGAATTGGCCACGTTGTTTCCATCCCCGATGTAGGCAAGGCTGAGTCCCGTCAAGCGACCCTTGATTTCCTGAATCGTCAGTAGATCGGACAACGCCTGACAGGGATGGCTATGGTCCGTCAGCCCGTTAATAACCGGCATACTGGCTTCAGCCGACCACTCTTCGACGATAGAATGGTCATAGGTCCGAATCACAATACCGTCCAGGTAGCGGGATAAGACGCGTGCGGTGTCCGAGACCGTCTCCCCACGCGAAAGCTGAATGTCTCCCATGGGAAGAACCAGCGCATGGCCACCCAGCTGGTTCATTCCCGCCTCAAACGACACGCGAGTCCGTGTCGACGGTTTCTGAAACAACAGCCCCAATGTTTTCCCGGGCAGTAACCGATGCGGTGTGCCTCGGCGCTGTTTGTGCTTAAGAGACATCGCCAAACGCAGCAAGTCGAGGACCTGCTTCCGCGGCATCGTCGCGACGTCCAGGAGATCCTTGGCGTAGCGCTCGGCACCCATTCTATGTCGGACGGGTCCGGTCATCAGTGGTGGGAGCCTTTCCCTGCGATCTGACGCTGGGTAAACAACGTACCGAGGAGCTCAATAAGTTTGTCAATCTCATTCTGCGTAATGATCAAAGGTGGCACAAATCGGAGCACCCGCTCGTTCGCGGCATTGATCAAGACACCACGGGCCAACGCATCGGCTACGATGGTTCTGGCATCGGTCTCCAACTCCATACCCTGCAACAGACCGAGGCCCCGCACGTCCTGCACGATTCGATGGCGGTCTTTGCAGTCGGCCAACCCCTTTGCCAGGTATTCACCCATGCGTTTCGCTTGATCGAGTACTCGCCCTTCGAGCAGCACCTGGCAAACGGTCAGCGCGGCGGCACAGGCTAGCGGGTTTCCACCGAATGTCGACGCATGGGAGCCTGGTGTAAACGCTGCGGCGACCGACTCCTTCGCGAGACAGGCCCCGATCGGTATTCCCCCCGCGAGGCCCTTTGCCAGGGTCATGATGTCGGGCTGCACACCGAGTTGTTCATAGGCGAAGAATGTGCCGGTTCTGCCCATGCCGGTTTGGATTTCGTCGAAAATAAGGAGAATGTCTTGTTGCGTACAGAGCTCACGCAGACTCTTCAAATAGTCCTGGTTGGCGACATGCACGCCGCCTTCCGCCTGAATCGGCTCCAGCATGATCGCTGCCGTTCGTTCGTTGACCATAGACTCGATTGCGCTGAAATCATTGAACGGCGCATAAGCAAACCCGGGCATCAGCGGTTCGAAGCCTTTCTGAACTTTTTCTTGTCCCGTGGCTGTGATCATTCCCAGCGTACGGCCATGGAACGAGTTCTTCATCGTGATCACTTCGAACCGGGCCGCTCCATGTCGCTCATGTCCGTACCGTCGTGCCAGCTTAATCGCCGCTTCATTGGCTTCGGCTCCGCTGTTGCAGAAGAACACGCGATCGGCGAACGAGTGGTCCACCAGCAGGCGAGCCAGCTTTACCTGAGGTTCGGTGTAATAGAGGTTCGATGTGTGGATCAGTTGTGCCGCTTGGCGTTGGATCGCCTTCACAAGATCCGGGTGACCATGCCCCAAGATATTGACGGCGATCCCACCGACGAAATCGAGATACTCTCGTCCCTCCAGATCATACACCTTGGCGCCTCGCCCCCGTACGATTGAGACCGGCTGACGACTGTAGGTCTGCATTAGGTACTTCGCGGCATCGTTTTTCAATTCCTCGGTCGGCATGATGGCGCATCCTCTTATAAAAAAAGAAAAACTAGCACAGGGCCAATGGGAAGAGCAATAAGCGGAATACGGGCCGGACTGGTTGGAGGAGGCGTGTTTCCAGCGTGACAGGCAGTGATGTGCGATAAGCCGTCTGCTCCTCGTCGGAGTATGGTAAGCTGCGTCGCCATGACGGCTTGTGGTCAGTGCCACCAACAGAATCCGGACGACGCCAATTTCTGTCATCAGTGCGGAACCAAACTGGCCGAAGTCAAGGCCGCCACTGAGACGACCGAGACTTCCACCGACCGGGTGATTCCAGTCGAAGACACCCTGTGGCGTCAGTTCATCGGCCCCAATGCCGACCACTACATGGCCGTCTTCAAGAAGTTTTCATCGAAAGGCCAACCGCGGTTCGCGCTGTCCTGGAACTGGCCGGCATTTCTCTACATCTCTTTTCTATGGTTTCTGTACCGCAAAATGTATCTGCACGCGTTTGTCTATGCCGTAGGTCCGATGGTTTCGACGTATCTCACGGGAGATTTTTCCGCCGGCATCGTCTGGAGCATCATGGCGGGGGTCACGGCAAACTATCTGTACTATTGGCATTGCCGAGAGCATATTGCTGAGATCAAGAAAACCGGCCAGTTGGATGCTCCTGCCCTAGAAGGCGCCCTGAAAGAAACGGGTGGGGTGCAGCCCTACGTCATCTGGGTCGGCGTGTTCTTCTACATTATCTTTCTGGCTACGCTGATCAAGATGGCTCAAGATGGCTCACTCGATTTCGATAAGTCGCCAAGCAAACCGGCGAAGCAATCGGTGATGACGGCACCGGCTTGACTTGACGAGGCGATTCAGTATTCTTGATCCCTAGCCGGGGTATTCACATTGACCGCAAAGGATAGGCGATGGCTCGATTAGTGTTGCTTCGTCATGGTGAATCGCAATGGAACCTGGAAAATCGTTTTACCGGTTGGGTGGACGTGCCGCTCTCCGAAAAGGGGGTCGAAGAAGCCAAACAAGCCGGTGAAAAGCTTCGGGAGATTATGTTCGATCGTGCCTTCACATCAGTCCTCACCCGCGCGAATGAGACCCTGAGAATTGTCTTGGAGACCATCGGGCAAACGGATATCCCCATCGAGAAGGATAAGGCGCTGAACGAACGGATGTATGGAGAGTTGCAGGGACTGAACAAGGCCGAAACTGCCAAGAAGTATGGTGATGCTCAAGTGAAAATCTGGCGGAGAAGTTATGATGTGAAACCGCCTGGTGGAGAAAGTCTCAAAGATACGGCAGAACGCACATTGCCGTATTACGAGAGGATGATCAAACCTCACCTCCTGAAGGGAGAAACCATCATTGTGGCCGCGCACGGCAATAGCCTCCGTGCGTTGGTGATGGAACTGGACCAGTTGTCGAAAGAAGAGGTCTTGGAGCTGAACATTCCTACCGGCGTGCCGCTGCTCTACGAATTCGATGAGCGAGGCACGGTGTTGTCGCACCGGTATCTGTGAGCGGGACTCGTGTAGCGCTCATATTCTCACCCTTGAGGAAACCATTCCCGGCAGAAGTGGCAAGTTCACCCCGCAGGCACAACTGCAGATCTAGATTGGTGCCCACGAAGCTGACTCCGGAATGGTCTGTGAAAGTAGCCAGTCCATCTTTTGTTTCTCTGATGCGTCATCGCATGATTTGACACCAACTCGTATGGTTATGGTCGCACAGAAGTAACAACGGCGCACTTCCACATTCAAGAAAGGAACAACACTCATGGGCGACGCAAAGGAGCAGATGACGAACCCGGTGGAGCGTCTCACGCAGCAGCGCGACGAGCTTCAACTGAAGCTTCACCTGGCAAATGCGGACGCAAAGGATGAATGGGCTCGACAGGTGGGAAGAGATAAGGCCCAAACTGGACGCCGTGCGTGAGGAAGCAGGCAAGACAGCGGAGTCCGTCGGCGTCGCATTGGGACAGGCAATCGAAGAATTGAAGAAGGGATATGAGCGGCTGAAGGATCGGCTGTGAAGAACAGGCCTTGAGGGAGTCCCTGCCCACCGGCTTTTCTCTTACGCCGGATGGAAATGAGTCGGAACAGATCACTTCATGGGACTGGCGTCAGCCGAGGAGTAGTGGGGGGTCTGGTCCTGTAATCGCACATTCTCAATCTCCACGCCTGAAGCGTTCCACATCCCTGCCGTCGTGAGATCTTCCGGATCACTTGATCGGGTGAACGCCACCGGGCATCCTCTCAGCAAGGTACCTGGTAGATATTGGGAATTCGATACGCAGCTGTCATCTGCCCTAGCCTTACGTAAGTGGTATGCACAGAACAAGATGTGGCCCCCATTTTCAAGACTTCAAGCTTCTCCACGGGATTCACGCCTCTTTGAATGACTGAGACGACTCCGTTCAAAACTTGCCGAGGAAGAGAGGGGCGCGCCGTTTCTTATTTTTCACGACAAGGCATTGAAGGCCATTGCCCATTAGAGGCCGTCGACGCCCACAGCCTTGCTGGAGATTTCCGGTATCAGCGAGAGGAAGGCGGAGCGGTCTGGCCGGCGGGGGTTGGAAGTGGTCAATGGAGAGAATTAGCGCCGGCGATCAGCGTTCGCGCATCGCGTCTCCGTATCTGCCAGCACTATGAGGAGGCCCGGTGCGGTGGTACTCAACACCGCACCGGGCCTCTGCAGCTATGCAAGTTGCCTATTATAGGCCAACTGGGTTCTTTTGCGCTGCGGTCAGCTGAGCCCTAAATTCTTCCGGCAGCTTCTGCACCCAGCCATTATAGACATTCGGAACGGGCAGCACGCCCTGTCCACCCATGCCCTTGTTGCCTCTTATGGTGTCATCCTTGGGTGTGTTGGCATCGTCGACCAACACCACCCAGCCGGCAATGACCGGCGCATCCGGCCCCGTTTGCGTCACAATGCCGTCGTTGTCCGCATCGTAGTCCAAGACGATCAAACGGTTGGAGAATTTGCTGGTGACATAGGCATAGTACCCGCCGCCTTTCTTGGCGCCGAAGTTCGCCCCGTGACATCCTGGATCGCAGGCGATACTCGCGACCAGCGTGTCGTCGCTGGTTCGAATGATCGTGATTGTACCGGTTAAGGTATTCCCGGTGATCACAAACTTGCCGTCCGGGCTCACGGGAGTCTGGATCGGCAGACCACCGATCGGTCCTGTGATGTCGCCTGTGACCGGATTATAGTTGCCATTCAGGAGTAGCGGGATGTCCTTGATCTTATTCCCTGTCGCCATATCGATCACGGAGATACTGTGCCCCAGGTAATTGGAGACATAGTACTTCGTCGAGGTCGGATTCATTGCGGCGGCGATCGGCAAGGGGCCTGTGGCAGGCTTTGCTTTGATGACGTTGTTGATGAAATCGAAGAACGTCGAGTCATTCGTATTGGAATTGGGAGTCGCCATGGTTTTGCCGTCATGCCCCATCCAATGGGCATGTGGCTGTGCCTGCCGATCCCCCGAATTTTGCATCGGAATTCTACGCTTGAGGGTGATGTTGGAAGAACCAGCTGTCTTGTCCAGTTCGGACACCGCGTCTTCGCCGTTGAGCGTCACGTGTACCTGCTCCGTGTCAACCCTCGTCATCACGTGAGCCGGATCCTCGCCGAGCACGATCTCCTTTAAGAGCGCTCCGTCCTCGCGATTCAGGACATACAAGCTCTTGCCGTGCCATTCCGTATTGTAAATCTGCTTCTGATCGTGGCTGGCCCACATGTTGTGAGCGTTATTCATTTTCTGAGCCGGGAGCGCGATTTTGCGTTTCACTTTCCATTTATCAGTCCCTTCCACATCCACCACGGTCATCGTGCCGGGATAGGCCGGGCCTTTTCCGGTGCTCTCCTCATACTGCGTGTCGACCCACACTTCACCCACTCCATCGATAGGGGGTGTCTTCAGTGCGGGAATTTCATCGCCGTCGAACGCTCCTTGAAGCGCCGCGTTTAAATCCGGAACGACTGCCTCGACGCTGGTTGCATCCGCGACGCGGACGGGCACCGCGGGATAGGTCGGCTTATACTTTTCTCCGACCTTGGTGTAGTCTTTCCAATTCGATGGACTGGTGACGACGAAGAACGCGCGCAACAACCTGAGACCAATGTTCGAGTTGCTGGGAAGCGCGGTTCCCGCATTAGCCGGGTCTGTGACGCCGACCAAATGAAGCTTGTTGCCGATGTCGAGTCCATCCGTCTTCGCATCGTCCACGATCACGCCGGCCAACATATAGGGATGAACCTTGCACACAAACACATGGAGACCTGGGGTGTCCAAGGTCACTTCGTGGTCATCTTTGTTTGCCGTTGGCTGGTCAAGTTGTTCCGATTGTTTCGAATTACTTGGGAAGATCAGGCTGGTGACGGTGTGGAAACCCTCCACCCGCGACGGACCATTCATCGAACGTGTTTGAAGAAATCGTACCTTGTCGCCTGGTTTCACAATGGCCAAGGAGCGCGTTCCGCCGACATCCTTGCCGGTATCGAACCACCGACCTGCTTCGTCCGTCACGTCAAACGTGGCGGCAGCCGGCGAGAGCCCAGGCCCAGCACCGGGACTAGGCGGCGCAGCTTCGTCACCCGTACAACCGGCTACGCCCGCCGCGAGGCATAGCGCGTACCCCAAAACAGTAAACCTCTTCATTGTACCCTCCATTCGTGATGAGATAATGAACTGCACTTCCGAATCACTGAGCGTGATGGCTATGCTCCTGCCGTTGAACGTTCGCGTTACCCTCCAAGGCCACCGCCTCGCAGGGTATCTTCGTCCCTCAGTGTTTCATCCGTTACGGTAACTGCTGCGGTTCCGCATAGAGGAAATCATCCATCAAGACGACGTCATGCGTCGCGTCATCGTTTGGCCCAGCTCCTCTCACCGGGGCCGTATCCCCGCTCGTGATCTTCACTTTGGCGATGCGGGCGTCGGTAAAGACGATACCCAGGAAAGACACGCTTTTCTCGCCCGGCGAGGCCGGCACGACGCTCTTGAAGAGGAGTCCTCCATCGGTGCCGAAGTACTCAATGGACGTACTGTGGCTACGATCGCCATTGAGGTGGTTAGGCCCGCTCCCATTCGGTTGATCGACGTCAGTAAAGATCGCGCCGAACCCTTTGGTCGTTGCCGGCTTGTCGGCCAGCGTGCCGGGAGGAACATTGGCCCCGATCGGCACAAAGAACTCCACGTTCGTGACGGTACTCCCATCCGAACTGAACAGCCGCTGATTGCTGAATGGTTGGAATATGGTGACGTAGCTCTGGTTGGCAAAGTGGTCCGTCATACCTTGGGCGGTCGCTTGGACGAAGCCCGTCCCTGGCGTCGTGAACCGGGCGCCGCGATTATTTCGGAAGCCCTCGAACGGCGTCGGCGCAGGGACGGTGTTTGTCGCGGCTCCGCCCGCTCCGTCCCAGTTGATCTCCCTGCGCCCATCGGTGAGCGGCCCGGCTGTATTGCCGTTGTCCGTGGCCCCGAGCGCGGCCCGATACTGGTCAACGGTGTTTTGAATCGAGGCGATATTGGGCCCGGCGGCTTGAAACACAGCTGGCGCCACGAAGGGCTGGGGCGGACTCTGTTGGGCAATAGTGTCATCAGATCCGCAACCTGCCAAGGTCAATCCCATCCCGAATACCACGATCAACTGCGTCGCTCTCATCTGCTTTCTGACCGTTTCCTGGGTCTTTCTTTTCGCAATCATCTGTATGTTCATCTGTTCCATGACAATCTCCTTTAGGGTAAAGTGATCCCCTGGCCTCTTCACAGAGACCTGTGGAAACAATGTTTTGTGGTCAGTTCAGTTGGACTCCGCCCGAGATCAGCGGCAAGGGCTTCTGCAATGAAAATATGGTGACATCATCGTGTTCTCCTTCTCAAGTTCCCTGCATGGCGTGGGTGTCGTGGGTGATCGCTCCGCCCGCGCGCAACGCCGCAGCGACCAAAACGGCTTCGGCAATCTCTTGTTCCGTTGCGCCTGCTCCTCGTGCGCTCCTCGCATGGATCTCGATACAATAGGGACACTGGGTCGTGAAGGCGACGGCGATGGCGATCAATTCCTTGTACTTTTTTGGAATCGCTCCATCAACCAAGGCGGCCTTGTCGAACGCCATAAACGCTTTCATCGCCGCGGGTGCATTCACTTCGAGAAGTTCCATTTTGCTGATGCTCTTCATGTCGTACATGACTACTTCCTAGTGACGGTCGGTGAATGAATGAGAGTTGCCGCATTCTTGTTTTCACTCTGAATCTCAACGACTGAAGGATACGCCTTGGCCTTCTCACTTTCTGCGGACTCGCTGGACAGTCTGGTGCTATGAAAATTGCCGAAGGCATGCCGTTGGCGACCTTGGTTACGACGTGGTTCCTGGAACAGGTGGGGCAGGAGCATTGTCAGCACCATGCCTGCAATGACGAGTGAAAAGTAGATCACTGTACTGGTGGTATCGACCATAATTACCTCACCTCTCTTTCTTTTCTCTCTTCCATCATGAGTAGGTGCGGAACCGAGGCTGCTTGAAATCCTCGTTATGAAATTGAGCTCCGCGCCTACGCTTCGATATCCGGGCATTCCAGCTGCAACACATGTCGCACTATAGGAACGTTCAATGGGAATGGTGTTGTCCAGGAGTCTGGTTCTCTTGACAGGGACGTGCTAAGCTCCACGTCGCTTGTCCGGGGGTCCGATACAATTTGCTGGCCGTCCGTGTCTGTTGGCCGGTGGAGCCTGCATGGATGTCCTCTCCGAAGTCCTCAAGGCCGTTAAGCTCGACGGCGCCATGTTCTACAACGCCGAGTTTTCCGCGCCCTGGTGCTTTTATTCCCCCGCTTCGCCTGTTCTTGCTCCGTATCTTTCAGCGGACTCGAAGCACGTGATCATCTTCCACCTTCTGACCGAAGGCCATGGCTACGCACAAATCGAAGGAGACGACCGGTCGCTTGCTCTGAGCGCGGGGGACCTCGTAATAGTTCCGCACGGCGATCCACATGCCATGAGAAACGGACCGTTCATCAAATCGGTGGAGCATGCGGAAGAAGTGCGGCGGGTTCTCGCTCAAGGTCTCAGGCTTTCGCGCATGGGCGGAGGAGGGGAGGTCACAAAATTCATCTGCGGCTACATGGCCTGCGAGCCGCAACTATGCCGGGTCGTGCTCGGCGGGCTGCCACACCTTCTGAAGGTCAATATCCGCGACGGCGCGTCGGGCCAATGGCTGGAGAACTCTCTCCGATATTCAGTGGACACGGTGGATGCATCCGGGCCAGGCGGTGGGACGGTGCTCGCCAAGCTATCGGAGGTTCTGTTCGTGGAAACGCTCCGCCGCTACATCGCGCAGCTGCCTGAAGAGCAAACCGGATGGTTGGCCGGCGTCCGCGACACGGAAGTCGGCAAAGCCTTGGCCCTGCTGCATCGCAATCCAGCCCATCCTTGGACGATTGCCGCACTCGCAAACGAGGTCGGTATTTCGCGTTCCGTACTGGCCGAACGTTTCCGGCGGTACCTCTCGGAAACCCCCATCGCCTACCTCACACGCTGGCGGCTTCAGCTCGGCGCGCAAATGCTTACAACTACGAGCACTAGCGTGGCGCACATCGCGGGTGAGGTGGGTTATGAGTCGGAGGCCTCCTTTAACCGTGCGTTCAAGCGTGAATTCAGGCTCCCGCCGGCTCGGTTCCGCAGCCAATCGAGATCGGCCCACAGCAGAGCCGTCCGCCAACCATCGACAAATAGTCGCGGCGGGGCGAAACGATAAAAAGAACTGTCATGCTGGAACTTAGGCTGACCTGTGAGCATTGCAATAAGGCGCTGCCGCCCGACTCAGTGGAAGCGCGTATTTGCAGCTACGAATGTACGTTCTGCACCGACTGTGTTGAAAGTGTGCTGAACAATGTCTGTCCAAACTGTGGCGGCGGCTTCGTCCCAAGGCCCATCAGGCCTTCGAAGAACTGGAAAGGAGACAACTTTCTGGGCAAGGACCCGGGGAGCACAAAAGTAAAGCACAGGCCGGTTGATGCCACAGTTCATAAGTTGTTTTCAGCTCCCATCAAAACGATCCCGCCGGACAGGCGCTAGCCTGTCCCTGTGGCCATCGACCCACAAGCTATTCCGCCTTGGAAATTGTAATGAAAACAGCGTTCGCCATCTTTGATCGCATGACCGCGCTGGACTTCATCGGCGCATATGACCCGCTCACGCGCCTGAAGTCGATGGGGTTCATGCCTGGATTCGAATGGGACATCTGTGCCTTCACTGCGGATGTTGTCGATGACAAGGGTCTGAGAGTTTCACCGAGCGTCGTGGGGCAGTCGCTCTCTGACTATGACCTCCTCGTTGTTCCGGGTGGGATCGGCACGCGAGCGCTCCAGCATGACCAGGCATTTATGGACTGGCTACGAACTTCTGAGCCCGTGAAGCTCAAGGCGTCAGTCTGCACCGGTTCGCTTGTACTTGGTGCGGCGGGCTTCCTGAAAGAGAAACGCGCTACAACCAACCGAAACGCTGTCGAGGAGTTGAGATCGTACTGTGCTCAGGTGGTCGATGACCGTGTGGTGGACGACGGGGGAATCATCACCGCTCGTGGCGTCACCTCGGCCATCGATCTTGGGCTCTGTTTAGTTGAGCGGCTCGCTGGTGTGGAGGCGCGGGCGCGCATCGCGAGGCAAATGGACTATCTCTCCGTGTGACGACCCCTCATTGAGAAAGGGACAAGTCATATAACCATTAACCATATACATAATACATACTGGCTTGACGAAGAGTCCGATCAGTTGGGCTCTGATATCAAAGCCGTCCCCAGGATATTCCACACTGTACTGCAAACAAGATCGCGCTAGCCGACTTCTTCAAGCAACCGGCCGTATTCCGAAGCCGGCGCATAGTCGATCAATAACACCAGCAGCTTTTCGCGGTTCTCGGACGAGACGAGGCCTTGGTCTTCCATCAAGGACGCCGTCTCAGCGCAAATTCCCATGTGACTGATCCCTTCCTGATCGACCAGGTTGGCATAGCGCCCTTGCCGCTCATTCAGTTCAGCGTGATATTCACCCCAGGTGCCGGCCCCTAGCCGTCCCGTGTTCCACCATTCCTTCTGGACCGACTCCAAGAGTTCCTGCTTGATCGCGGCCCGATACCTGAGTGGGATATGCGCATCGATCGCGGCCAACACCCAATAGAGATTGAGCGATAAGATTTCGCGCGCCATCTGCCGGACGTCGGATTCAAGAATCTCGATGCCGTATTCTTCAAGCTGTGCGGCCGTGATGGGCGGCGGCATGGTTCTAAACAGTGTTGCTGCAGCTTCTGCCGGAGTCATAACAATCCTCGTATCGCCGGACAGATTACTGCACGATTTGTCTTGCCCTCAAGCGGCTTGCCGCGATTCGAACTATGTACGAGGAAGAATCACCGAAACTTACTTGTGATCGTCAGGCTGCTTTGGCGGGGCGCCAGCGGAGGCCGACGTTCAGGAGTTCCTGCAGCAGTTCCTTGTACTGGTAGCCGACCTTCTTGGCTGAATCGGCGAAGTCTTCATCTTCGGCGATCTGTGGGTTGGGATTCGCTTCCAGGACATAGAGTTGCCCGTCGGCATTCATCCGCATATCGATCCGCGCATAGCCGCTGAGTCCGAGTACACGATAGACCTGCTTTGCGAGATCCTGAATTTCCTCAGCTTTGCCCTCCGGCAGGTTCTCAGCCTCTCGTGAAGTGATCCCGTACTTCTTTTGATACGTCCGGCTCCATTTCACGCGCTCGGTTGCGATACGTTTGGCGTCGTCCGGCAGCTTGTCCATGATGAGTTCCCACACCGGCAAGACTTGCAGCTGCCCATTGCCGATGATCCCCACATAGAACTCACGGCCTTCGATGTACCGCTCGATCAGAGCCCCGGTTCCCACGCTATTGTGAATAAATGCCACCCGCTCACTCAGCTTGTCATCGTCCACGACGATCGACGCTTGCGAGATTCCCAGCGAGGCTTCCTCGCTGACCGATTTGACGATCAAGGGGAAAGACAGCCATTTAGGCCGCTTGACTGCACGTCCCTGGGGCACCTCAATGAACTCAGGGTAGGGGATTCGGTGAAAGGACAACACCTTCTTAGTCAGGACTTTGTCGCGTGCCAACATCAATCCACGTGGATTACAGCCGGTGTAGGCCAGGTGCAGGAGTTCAAGGTACGACACGACGTGCTGATCATAGACGGCTATACCCGCGAACTCTTCCAAGAGGTTAAAGACGATGTCCGGCTTCACATGGTCGATGGCCGTGTGAATCACGCCGAGATCGTTCTTGACCCCCAGCGGGGAGACCTCATGGCCGAGTTTCTTCAGCGCAGAGACGACGTCGTACTCTGTCCGCCATTCAACGGATTCCGGGTCGTAGCTGTCCACCTGGTCGGGAGGAACAAGGTCTTCATGCATGAGGACGAGCACCCGCAGTCGCTTCATAAGGCCACCCGATGCCGTCCGCTCCGCAGAAAATTCATGGTATGAACGGTCAGAAGGATGGTGAAGTCCAGTTTGGCGTGTTCTTCCGCGATGGGAACCCGCAGATTAAGTTCCCGGCATCGTTGAATCATATCCTCCAGGACCTGATCGATTGTGTATTGGTACTCGCCGGTCCACGCGGCTACTTTACGCCGTACCTCTCGACGGAACCGATTGAGAAAGGTGGCGGCACTCAACTTATTTGCGTGGCATGGCATCGTAGAAAAGAGTCGTTTCAAATCCGGGTCGTACTGTAACTGTCGTTCGATTCCGTAATGTCTGCGTTTGCGTTCGTAATGTTCGCGCAGAGTCTTTTTCAGGCTGGGAAGCGCATCGACTTCTTCACAAGTCGTAACGGAAGGCGACATCCCCCGGAGTTCCTTCATGAGTCCATCAACATATCGGAGCTTTTTAAGCACCGGCCAGCCTCGATACCGTTCTTCCCACAACGAGTCCGGTGTGAGCCAGACGGCAAAGGTTTCAGCGAAGTCCTCATCCGGATGGCTTTGCGCGTACCACAAGTCCAGATGGCGCACGAAGCTTCGACTATAGGGTCGTGGGGAGTAGTACAGCGGGTACCGCTGGGATGACTTGCCAAAGATTTCCTGACGTGTTTTCCGGCGGCGAATCTTATAGGCGTTCTCAATGGCATGGCCGGCTTCATGGCGGAGAATGCGCAAACACCACTCCGTCGTTCCACCTTCCACTTCCAGCAGTTGGGTGTGTTCCAGTTTCGCGAGACGAGGGTGAGCCAGATAGAAGGGGACGGCAATGCCAGGCACACCGTCCGGCGTAAACCACTCGTTGGAGAGCCAGAAGTGCGGACGAAATAACAAGCGACGTTCTTCCAGTTCTCGAGTCAGCTCAGCGATAGGCTGTTCGAGAAATCCGCCTTTGAGCCCCACGTGCAGGTCGCACATCGGGAGGTCCAAGAGTGCTTCATCCGACCAGGATGCCCATTTGGGCTCGTCTTGGCCGATGACAGGGGTCTTGAGAACGTCGAAAATCGCGCGATCCATGATAGGCCAGTCTCTGAAACACCTCTGTTGTGCCCTTCATGGAAAATATAGCACGTAGTGGTAATAACGTCTGATACAATTCTCTGTTCGGAATGAAAGAGGAGGCGCGAGGTGAAAATTGTATCGACAATCCCAGTTTGAACCGCCCTTACGGCTTCAATGTACCCTGGCGTTCGGGGAAATCTGAGAGTCGCGCCATCAGCGCCGGTATGGCTTCCCAAATATGATCGATGACCGACACCACATAGGCCCGGGCTTCGTCGATATCACATTCCCAATCAGGCAGGGCTTCATGCAGGTCGAGGATCGGGAGGTCTTTGCCGAACGACACTTCATTGAAGAGCGGAACCTTCAATCCGAATCGCTTTTGGATATACTCGCGATGGCCAAGACCCATCGCGATGATCAGGTCGTTTCGGGCGACCAATTCCTTCGTCAGAAGTCGCGGGATGTGCGCAGACGGATCAATGCCTTTTTGGATCAGTCGATTGGTAATGACTGAGTGGACCGTTTTAGGCTTGGCTTCGATACCCGCCGATTCGACCCGGTAGGAGATGTGTTGCCCCAGTTGTGCCCGAAACGCGTATTCTGCAGCCACACTCCGGAAGATATTTCCGGTACACACAAAAAGAATTGACTGCGGCATTGTTTGTTCGCCTCTCTACGAAATCAGACGGTCGACAAGACAACGGTGGTGCGGCTACAATCCTGCCATGCTTGTCCCGCTCACGCCAACACTCTTGCACAAATTAGACGAAGAAACAGAGAAGATGCAAACACGCCTTTGCCGGCTGGTAGGCCAGGCGATCGCTGACTATCACCTCATTGAAGATGGTGACAAAGTGATGGTCTGTCTATCAGGTGGTAAAGATAGTTACGGTTTGCTGGATATTTTACTCGTTTTGCAGCGCCGGGCCCCAATTCGTTTCGACGTGGTCGCAGTCAATCTCGACCAACGGCAGCCGGGATTCCCGGAACAGGTACTTCCACAGTACCTGAGCAGCCGCGGAATCCCTTTCCACATAGAATCCCGTGACACCTATTCGATCGTGAAGCGACTTATCCCAGAGGGACAGACCACGTGTTGGTTGTGCTCACGGTTACGGCGAGGACATCTATATCGCATCGCCACGGAGCTTGGCGCCACGAAGATCGCACTGGGTCATCACCGTGACGACATCATTGAAACCTTGTTTTTGAACCTTTTCTATTCGGGCAAACTCAAAGCCATCCCCCCGAAGCTCCGTTCAAAGGATGGGCGACACATCGTCATCCGACCGCTGGCCATGGTCAAAGAGACCGATCTTGCGCGATATGCCGAGCTGCGGGCGTTCCCGATCATTCCATGCGATCTCTGTGGGTCGCAGGAAGACCTGAAGCGAAAAAAAGTGAAGGCATTGCTCCAGGAATGGGAGCGAGCTTCGCCCGGCTGTTCCGACAGTATCGCCGCGGCGGTAACGAACGTCGCCCCCTCTCTCTTGATGGATCCTCGACTCTTTGATTTCAAATCGCTCGCAGTGGTAAGTAGTCAGACCGAGGGTGATACCTGGCTGGACCAGGAACCGCCTGCCGCATAAGTTCCGGCACTTCTGAATACTCACTGCCGCTCCCAGCCTGCTACACGAGGGTTTCCTATCTAAATTTCCGCAGTTAGACCGGATCATGAAGAATTCTTCATGATCCTCTAATGCAGCCTTCATATTTCAAGGAGTATGCTTTCACTATGGAGAAAGGGGGTGAAGATCGATGACAATGTTCCTTGCAGTGTGTGCACTGAGCATTATCGCTGGGGCGATGTATCGCGTGCCCTTACGCTTCTGTATCGTGAGACGTGAACAAAGAGCCTATTCCCATCGAGTTCTCCGCGCGCTCGTGTTTGTTATGGCCCTTCTCCCTGGTGTAGCAAGTGCTCATGGCAATGTGGCGATCGAGGAAGATAGCTGTGCCCAAAGGGTCGGAGGTAATCTCGTCCATTTCAACGCGTATCAGCCGCAGATTGAGGCAAAAGCCCAGTATTGTACGGATATTCCTGGCGAAGGAGAGACGTTTCTTGTGGTCGATCTCGTTGATCCAGGTCTGCGCACGATGCCGGTGGGAGTGCGGGTTGTCAGAGGACTCAACGAGACTACGGAAGATGAGACAGTCGCGTACTGGCCGCCGGCGATTCACCTGGATGGAGTAGTCAGAGGCGAAGCCAAGCTGGTTAAGGGTCTGTATAAGTTGATCATCACTCCGGAAGGGTCTAGTCCGTCGTCCTATCTGTTGCGAGTACAGCAAATCGATTATGCGACAATTGCCCGAAAAGCCATTGGGCCGTTGACCATCCTGCTTCTTCTTGCTTTACTTGCGTACGAGTTTTCGAAATCAAAGCGATATAGGAACTGGCGGGTCTCCAGTCAGTCGTGAAGGTTTCATCAATCAAGAGATTTGTATAACAAGGAGGATTCACTATGGCAAGTGACCGAGGGTACGATATTTCGCAGTGGTACGACTCGAAGCCGGTGAAATTGGGCTGGCTGGCGATCTTGGGGATCGGGGTGTTTTGGGTGCTGTATCAACGGGCATTCGGG